>Ga0209123_1000621_pt1 | contig 43102 bp, 34 predicted proteins | sample BarGraIncu00431A_FD_184500 | JGI IMG/M metagenome (GOLD analysis project Ga0209123, IMG submission 184500) | Arctic peat soil microbial communities from Barrow, Alaska, USA - Barrow Graham LP Incubations 004-31A (SPAdes) (version 2) | ecosystem: Environmental > Terrestrial > Soil > Wetlands >...
ATATTAGCAGAGAAGCTAAATAATATTGTTCGAAAATTTAAGTTATAAAATAAATATTGATAGAAGAATACCGCTACTTTATAAAAGGGGATTTAAGGGAGAAATTTTATCCACTGAAGCAACAAAGGATTTATCTTTTATATATTGAAAGTGCAAACAAAGGCTAGGGTAGAAATACCCTAGCCTAAATTATTATTAAAAGCCTTATTTAATAGTAGGTGTTGATAAGTTAGTAAGAGGATTAGTGATAAATCCCCATTTACCATCAACCTTAACCCCTGCCATACCTGTATATTAAGTGAGTATTAATCATGTAAAAGAATAATTCCTATGATAAGTGATTTACGCAAAAGAGGGAAGAGATTATAAAATGAAACTAAATTGCAATAAATCCGTATCTATTATAGATTATTAAAAATTAGTCGGGGGAATGAAAATGAAAAAATCAATATTTAAGTCTGTATCTGTTATTATATGTACTTTATTTCTACTACTGTTAACACCTTTAATACCGTCACAAATAAGTCAAGCACTTACAGTGGGCATTCCAGTGACTCCAACAGGAATTATTGCAGTATCATCTTCATATAACAGTATTAATATAAGCTGGAGTGTTGTAAATGGTGTGAGTGGGTATGGAATTTATAGGGCCACATCAAGTGCAGGACCATACATTTTATTATCAGCTCCTACTGTAGCAAGGTTTAATAATACAGGACTTACACTAAATAAAACTTATTACTATAAAGTTAGATCATATAAGATGGCTGGTACTCTTAAAGTGTACAGTGGTTATTCAGCTATAGTAAGCTCAAAACCAATGATAGCTACGCCAATATCAGTAAAAGCAGTACCTTCTTCACAAAATAGTATTAATATTAGTTGGAGTGGAGTAGCAGGAGCAACTGGGTATGGGATTTATAGAGCAACATCAAGCGTTGGACCATACACTTTATTATCAGCACCTACAATGACAAAGTTTAATAGTAGTGGGCTTACAACAAATAGTACATATTACTATAGGGTTAGAGCATATAAGATGGTTGGTACTGTTAAAATAAGCAGTGGTTATTCAGCTATAGTAAGTTCAAAACCAATAACAACTCTTTATACTTATGGCAACACTTCTGGAAACCTAACAAATGGAGGAATGGATGTTAGCGACGGACAATACATTTATTATAGTAATTTAAATGATGGATATAAGCTATACAAGAGCAAGCTGGATGGATCATCAAAATTAAAGATAAGTGACACATCGTGTTCTTCTCTCAATATAGTTGGAGATTGGATTTACTATTACAATTTTGTATACATGGGGAAAAGCGGCATATACAAAATGAAAAAAGATGGTTCAAGTAAAACCCAGCTCTATAGTGGTGAAACCATGGGTATAGCTGTGGTTAATGATTGGGTTTATTATTTGCAAAGAAATGCTTCTACAGAACAAGAAACAGATTTATATAAAATGAAAACTGATGGAACAAGTAAAACAAAAATTAATTTAGGATCTGGAAATTCTTTTGTTAGCTACGACCTTCATGATTTAGTTGTAATTGGAAATTGGGTATATTTAGAACTATACAACAAAGCAGAGAATAAGAGTCAGCTTTGTCGTGTAATGACAGATGGAAGCACTGTCCAAAAGGTATTAAGTTTCCATACTAGATTCTTTTCTATAGAAGATGGGTGGATATACTATATTAATGAAACCTACAAAACTATAAATAAAGCAAAAGTTGATGGCAGTAGTGAAGAAGTAATATATACACTTCAAGATTCTACTTATTTATTCACAATAAATGTTTCAAATGGCTATGTCTACTTTAGCACTGATAAGTTCGATTCAATTAACATGATTGGGCTTTATAAAATAAAAACTGATGGCTCAGGTTTTGTGAAATTATTAAGCGGGTCGGCAAGGTTTCTTAATATTGTATCAAATTGGATTTATTTTGAAACTCCCGGAGGCTCCACACTAACCTATGTTGATGGAGTGTTTAGAATTACTAGTGGATCTTCAAAAATCCTAAAGTTAAAAACTAATGGAAGCCAGTTGCTTGACGGTAACTAAAATAGTAGCAAAACACGATTGATATTAAAGTCATTTTAAATAGTTTAGCAGTTTATGTGAAGAGGTAAAAATCTTAGAAATTGTTATTGGGGCACAAAATGATGGATAAAATAAATATAATTAATAAAGGATTAATCAAAGTGATTCCATTGCATTTAAAGAGGTCACACTAGAGTATGATTCAAACTGCTCAAGCGGAGATAAAGATTATTTACTGCCTAAGTTAACAGCTTTATTAAAAAGGGCAAAGACAATAGACATTATAATAGGATTTTCGATTAACCTGGAGTGAAATTGCAGTGAAAATAGGATATACAATAAATGGATAAAAAAATTATAGACTATTGCCATATGGGGATAGTTTTGTTTTTTGTAACTAATATAATCCCTATAAAAAAGCAATAAAAAAATTAACAGAACATATGTTATAATATTGTAACTATAGAAAAATTGTGGATTAAAAGAATGATCTAATGAAAAATATATTTGGATATGCTTTTTTAAGTTAGACTAAGTAATAATTATGCGTATGAATTGTAGGGTAGATGAAATTTTCCTACAAAATAATTTGGGAAAAAATATAATAATTAACAGTTTTATTGCAAATATATTTTTTTGAATTAACATGTTTGTATGTAATAATTTTCGCTTGTTTTATAGACAAAAGTCTTATGTAAAAGGAAAAGTACATAAAGAAGATAAATTTGAATGAACATGAGGAGATAGAGTTACAATTATTGAGGGATATGCAAATGCAGGAATTCGGTATTTAAAAAGCTATGTTTTGAATAAAGGTGGATCATCTGTTAAAAATTTACTTGCTTATTTAAACACTCAAAGAAATCAAGAAGTTAATAATGGCATCAATGACCTGGTAGTGTTGCTATTGGAACTAAGTGATGAGATATAAAATCATACTACAAATACTTAATTGGTGATAGAGGTTTGAATATATAGAAACCTGGCGGGGCCTCTTCTTTTAAATTATTACATTTTAGTAAATATAAAAAACAATAAAATGACAAATAATGTGTTAAACTAATAAATAGAGACGATTATTTTAAAATAAATATTCGTAATGAAGGTTTTATAACAAAAAAGGTGTAATTTATAGACAGATGTCTATAATATCAGGTATGATTTATAGTTCTGATATAATTTATAAAGTGTGTTGCAAACAGAATATATATTAGTACAAATTTTTTATTTAGAGGTGCGGTATGATTGATTGTTTAGTTAATGAATTGAAAAAATTAAAAGAGTCATCCAAAGAAGCGGTGGAAAATACAGATTCCTTCAATAAGTATAAACGATATATGCATGTGGAAAGAAAAGTAGAAAAGGAACTTATTACAATAATAGACCTATCAAAGGAAACAATTAAAAAACAACTAATATTAGTGTGTGGGAGTGTTGGAGATGGTAAATCGCATTTAATATCACATTTGAAAAATAACAAGGGCATCTTAGAAAACATTAAAATATATAATGATGCTACAGAAAGCTCAAAGCCTAAGCAAGACTATATTCAGAATCTAAAAGAAGTATTAAATGAATTTGCTGATGCAAATTTATATAATGGGGATACAAAAAAAATAATTATAGCTATAAACTTGGGAACTTTAAGTAATTTTTTAGATTTGCAAGAAATAGAAGATGAATTTTCAAAACTAAAAAATTATGTTGAAGGAAAACGAATATTTGACAAAAATATTATTGATAATTCCTTCGATGAAGATAGCTATTTTCAATTTGTGAATTTTTCAGATTATAATTTATATTCATTAAATAAAGAGGGTGTTAAATCAGAATTTATTGAGAAATTATTAGAGAAAATTGTACAGAATAATGGAAATAATAAATTTTATAATTCATATAAGAATAATTGTACAAGCTGTAATTATAACAATTGTTGCTCAGTAAAGAATAACTTTGAACTACTGATGGAAAAGGATATTAGAGCAGAAATAATTCAAGTCTTAATAGAAGCAATAGTTAAAAATAAAATAATAATATCTACAAGAACTTTATTAAATTTCTTTTATGATATTATGGTACATTACAAATTTTCATTTGGTAATGAAAATAATGTAAAATACTATTTAGATGGACTATTGCCAAATTTGCTTTTTTCGCATGGAGATTTATCAAACTTATTAAACACTATGCAAATGATAGATCCTGTTGATATCAAGACAGAAAAGATAGATCAACTGATTGTAAAACTTTATACATTAGATAATAAAGAAAAATTATTTAATAATAATTTAAAAGACTTTGAAATTATAAATGTGATATCAACAATTATTTTATCTATAACACCAAAAGAAGATGTAAGTAAGATAACTCAGTTGTTAATAAGGTTATATAGATTGGCTGGAGATAATGATGATTATACAACTAAGGATGTAATCTATGAAAACTATATAAATGATATGTATAATTTCAACAATGGAAATTTAATGGAATTAAGGAATACAAATGATTTAGTTAAATATGCAATATATAAATGGAATGGTGAATCAGAGGATGAACACATAAATATAAGTTTAGGTAAAAAACAATTTAGATATCAAATAAGTCAAAAAATCAATATAAAAGCTGATTATGATGAATTAAAAGAAATAGATAAGGATGTATTAGATAAGTTCATACCTGAGATTATTCTTAAGTTTAAAGCAAATGAAAAAAAGATTAAGGATAGTATTAGTATAGATTATAATTTATACAAATTATTTTATAATATAAAAAAAGGCTATAAGCCTAATTTTAAAGATAAAAAATCATTTATTAACTTTGATAGATATGTTGATAAGCTATCTGAACAGGGGTTTAAAAATCGAGAAATAACAATAATACAAAAACAAGAAGGTTCAGAAAGAAAATTCACGTTGTTTTTTAATGATGAATATGGGCATTTTGAGTTTAAGGAGAAAAAATAATGTATAGAATTGACTTTAATAAATTTAATAATAGCTTTTTTGATAAAGCGGGCTTTAAAAATAGAGTTGAAGTGGAATATATGGGATTACCTTATACGTTAACGACTACAGAAAAAATTATAAATCTGAAAAATGTTATTGGGGAGTTTATTAGAATTATTTTACAAAAAAAACTTAAGGATATAAGCACGATAGACGAAGTCATTGAGCAGGCTTTATCAAATATTTCACTTGAATATAATTTAAAATCAAATTTAAGATCAATATTACAAGAGTTGTTTATAGAGGACACGGAAAAAAAAGAAATGTGTATTTTTAATACAAAAGCTTATGCTTATGTGCCTTGTAATTCAAGTGAAAAAAAAATTGCAAAGTTTTTGTATGATATTTTAGTAGATGAACAAATAGAAGAAAAAACAAAGTCTACATTTGATGGAAAATCAACTAATATTTTATATGAAATAATATTTGCTAGTTTAACCGAGTTAACGGATGATGAACCTAGAAATAAAGAATATGTAAATTCTGTGTGTTACGTTAAAGAGAGATTTAAAGAAGATTTTATCTATCTTCTTAAAAATCAGAAGTTACTTCATGAAAATTTGAATAGGTTTTTATCTTTTTATTATTTCTTTTATGTATCACAATTAATAATAAAGACTAGCCAGATGTTTAAAGGAGATGGGGAAAGGGTTGAAGAAGTTTATTTTGCCATTAATAATGAAAAATTATCACTTAGTAGGATATGTTATGAAAAAGGATGGTCAAATTTAGTAATAAAATCAGAAAAAATAGCTTCCCATATGGTAACATTGAATTTAATAAATACATCTAACGATGAGAATAAGTATGATTATATATCGATTAAAAACATGATTGAAAATATGAATGATAGTGATAAGTCGTACTTTTATAATGATATTGAGCAACTAACTGATGAATATATAAAAAATATAAAAGATATTGAGTTAACTGAATTAAAAAAGGTACAAAATAAAAATAATAGTGAGGACATATTTGGGAGAATAGCAACCTTATACGATTTAGTTGACTATCAATTTGTTAAAAGCAAAAGAAGCAGATCAGCTAATGCTTATTCTGACTCGTTTAAATTATTTGGAATAAAGAATTATTGCAAATCAAGGGGTAATCTTGGAAATAATTTATATTTAGTAGAGGAAAATTTATTATTTTTAACTAAGTTAATTTTAAAAGATAATGAAAAGCTAAAGTTAAAAATTATGTTTGAGGAATTTAATATGAGAGGAGTATTTTTTGATAAAGATACAAAAAAGCATTTGATAAGCTACTACGAATCAATAAATATATTAGACAAAAAGAGTGATAGTGGGGATGCACAATATGTTAAAAATAGTTTTTAGGTTTAATAAGGAGAATTAAATGGATACTAATTTTTATGATTATTTAGCTAAAAGAGTTGTTAAATATTTTAGTAAGATAGATAATATTGTTGGACAAAGATATTCTATAGAGTTTGATCGAGAAGATCAAGTTGAAAATTTATATAAACAAATTGAAATGTTAGATGAAATGGAAATCTTCAATTATTATGATGATGATAATGTTTTAGTTTATAAAACATATGCTTTAAGGTTGAATGATAGCAAAATTATTATAGCTGCAACAGTTGGAGGAGTTACGACTAACTTTTTGACAAAACTAAGAAATTTAGTAGGTACTAGTAAGAATGGGTTTGATGATGCGGCTATACTTTTAATTCATAATTCTAATTTAGATAGTATAATTACTGGCACAGGAAATTTTAATAGAGAAGGTATGCCATTTAATATTAATGAAATAATGGAAGATATATTTGATAAATTATTTAAGTCTAATCTTAGTAAAAAAGATAAATGGATTATTGAATTTGAGCTAAATAATAGGAAAAAAGAAGTGGTAGTTGACAATAGTAACATTTTCGATTATAAAGGCATACTTACTACAATAAGTATTGGTAAAATAGAAAAAGAAGAGTATAAAATCTTGAATTTATTTTATGATTCTAAGTTAGAAGAAGAAGTTTCAATGAAAAAGGCTGAAAAAAGATTAGGCGCGAATTATAAAGAATTTAAAAAAATGGATGATATTCATAGATATGAAAATCCCCAACAAGAACTAGAAAAATATTTAGATGAGGGTGGAGTTAAGAAGTTTAAAACAGATTTTTGGTTTACATACGAGTACGAAGATGTACTGAAGTCAATAGAAAATAGAAAGAAAGATGAACCTATACAGCTTGAAGATATTGTTATTCATATTGGTGAAAGGCAATTAAAAGAGGATGTTGATTTTTGGGTAAAAAAAGAATCTGACAATGGTAAGAAAAGTAGAAAACAACACATAATTATATTTAATTCTGAAAATATTAATGAAAATGTAGAAATTGATTTTCTATTTGATAAACATATTAATAAAAATAATAATATCAAAGCAAAAGAGAAAGATATAGCTAAAATATCTTATTCGGGGAAAAAAGTTAATTATATGGTAAACCATTATTTTGGGAAAACAACAATAGATGAAATAAGAGCAAATGATGAAAAATTAAATAATCCATATATATTTAGAATTGCAATAGTTGATACTTCACCAGTAGTTCTAGAATTAATTAAAGCTATTTATAAAATCGAATATAAAAATAAAGAAAATAAATTCATACTAATTTCAACAGATGAAAATACGTTAACGTTTAATATGAATGGCAACAAAGTAATGGATGAGACTTTCGAAAATTCTAGAGAATACAAAATAAAATCAAATGAAAAACTTATAATTAACAATTTAAATAAGATATTTACTAATACTGAGGATTTAGAACAGATACCATTTAGCTTAGACGTTGATGGTAGTAATATAAAATTTCAAGTTAAATTAACAAATAGAAAAATAGCTCCTATTTCGGGTTATAAAGTATATAAGGATAAAAGAGAGAAAAAAAATAGTTTTAAATATTTAGGAGAAAATAAATTAATCCAAGGAACGGATGAATTTTTTGCAAGAAATTATTTTAAGGATAATCTTGACTATGAGAAGTTTATAATTGAAAATAGAGTGATTTTTTGTCGAAAAGAATCTGGTAAATTAATAAATGTAGAAATAGATATTGATGATAATGTAAAAAAATCATACTTGAATTATTTAGATGCGATTAAATCAAAGGGAACTTTACCAAGTTTAGCATATTTGGATGAAGAGTTAATTTCTTTAGCAAAGGAATATGTTACATCAGTTATATTATTATTAAATGAACTAGAACAAGATGAACCATTGACATCAAGGGTTTCAAACATATCAAAGATTGGAACAATTCATTGTAAAGATGATGACGAGGAAATAATGTTTACACCATTACATCCTTTAAATGTTGCTTATCAAATTCAATTAAATAAAATGGTAGATAAGAGTGAACTTTCAGAGGATATAATAAAAAAATTAACATCAACAAACTTAATTCCATACATTTATAAGGATAGAGAGCTTTATAAAGTTATAGAACAAACACATTCTCTAGAGTGGAGATACTACGTAAAGCTTAAACAAAGAAGTTTTAATGGTTCAAGAGATTTTGTCTCAAAATTAGTTAAAGAAAAGATAACAGAGTTTATAGATCATTTCGGATACTTATTTAATATATCTAACAACCCAGAGTTGAATGTGAATTTAATAAATACAGGAATTTCAAAGGAGATATTTAAAGGCATTTTTAAATATTATGTTGAAGAATTAAAGAATAATAAGAGTATAGATGAACTAATAAAAATAAATATTGGTATATATAGTAATGGAAAAATACTTAGTGCTTTTGAACAATTTGCATTACATGAAAAAACAGAAGATGTTATTAAAGCATTTGAATTGCAAGAGAGTGATTTCGGTAAGACAAATTATAATAATAATGAAATAATTGATATGTTAAGAGAAAAAATATGCGTTTTTATACAGAATGAAGAATTAGAAAAATATGAATATGCTCATATTACATTCTATGAACTTGAATCCAATGCAGATGCTTCGAATAGTGTTATGGATTCTATTGATACAGGAGTAGCTCTTAATGGATTACTATCTGGTATACCTTCAGTTTATTATGGGGAAGCTTATAGAACTGGATTTGGAACAAAAAATATGCCTAATGATAATGATCTTTTAAAATTAGTGTTTAGTTTTAACGCTATGTTACGAGTTGCTAATAATGGTGATCCATATATATTAAATCAAGCAATTACTACATCAATTGAAAAAGATAAAAAGAATCAACTAGATAAGGTATATGATTCAACTAACTGGGTTACTTTTATTGATCCAAAGTTTGATTTGAATTTCTTTAAAACAGATGCTCAAAATAAAGATTTGTTAATAATTCATTATAGTGATCAGTTCACATCAACTTCAGGTTATGATGCCATTACAGTAACAAGGAAATCTAAGCAATACCAGGAGATAATTAGAGAGTTCCTTCTAAGCCAAAATGTAAAGGAGATTGAAGAACTTACTCCAAAGATAATAAATATGTTTAATGCTATAAATGGTGATTGGTTATTAAGATTAATAGCAAAGAATAATCAATTTCCAAGAGAAAAAATAAGTATACTTTCTGCTGTTAAATTAGCATTAGCATATTATAATTCAAATAAAATTGTTTGGATTCCAGTATCCTTAGAAGAGATAATAAGAGTCTCAGGTTCAACGGGGTTAAAGCAATCTGAAGGTTTCTTTTCAGCTAAAAAACTTGGGTTTAAGGGGAGTGCAAGCGATGATATTTTATTAATAGGTATAGAAGAGGTTAAAGGGCAATTAAAAGTTTACTTTCAACCAATTGAAGTTAAGATTGGTAATAATAATCCGGATTATTTGCAAAAGGGTAGAAATCAATTAAAACACACACATAGTTTATTAATGGAAACCTTGTTAGATAATCAAGAAGTAGATGTACAAAAGAGCTTTTATAGAAACTTTATAGTTCAGTTAGCTATAATAGGTGCTGAAAAGATGAAACTTTATGATATTTGGGAAGATGGAAATTGGGATAAGGTTGTTAATGGGGACTGGAGAAGAAGATTACAAAATGATGACTATATTATTTCAACGGAGATGGAAGAAGTATATGGTAGCGGGAGTTTAATATCATTTAAAAAAGATGTGTTAGTAAGAAAAGTAGTAAAAGAAGATAATATAACTTTGATTGAAGTTGATGAGTTAGACGGGTATAATTTTATTACAAAAGAAGTTGGTGAAATAATTCAATTTTTAAAAGTTGAATTAGAAATAGAACCAACAAAGCTTTTTAAGGATGATGACGTAGATACACCACCAGATGTTGATGAAATAAAAACCAATGCAATAACTATATTAGTAGGACATGATACTATTAATAAGATACCAATATACTGGTATCCTAATGATACTAATAAAATCATGAATCCTAATACTGGAATAATTGGCACAATGGGAACAGGAAAAACACAATTTACAAAATCGTTAATTACTCAATTAACTAGGAATGAAAAGTATAATTTAAATGGAACTTCAATAGGAATTTTAATATTTGACTACAAGGGCGATTATATTAAAGATGATTTTGTAGAGGCTACAGGAGCAACTGTTTATAACCTTTATGAACTACCAATTAATCCATTAGCAATAATTCAAGGTAAAGTGTTTAAGCACATGTTACCTATGCATACTGCAAGAACATTTATTGATACTTTATCAAGAATATACACTAGCTTAGGCACAGTGCAAAAAGATAATTTAAAAGATTTAATTGTTGAAGCTTATAATAGCAATGGAATAATAGCTTCAGATCCAAGCACTTGGAATAATTCGCCACCAACTATTTATAATTTATATGAGATATATATAAACAACGCGGATATTAAGAAGGATACATTAAAGTCGGCACTAAGTGAATTAATTGATTATAAAATTTTTGAAACAGATGCAAATAAGACAAAAACCATTTATAGACTAATTGATGGTGTTACAGTGATCAATCTAAATGGCTATCCAGAGGGTATACAAAACTTAGTAGTAGCATTAATGCTAGATTTATTTTATGCGGAAATGCAGGCTACAGGACATAGTGATATTGATGGCGATTTAAGAGAGCTAAGTAAATTTATTTTAGTTGATGAAGCTGATAATTTCTTGAAAAATGACTTTGATTCCATAAAAAAAATATTAAAGGAAGGAAGAGAGTTTGGTGTTGGTACTATTCTTTCTACCCAATTTCTATCTCATTTCTCTACTAATAATAATGATTATGCTAAATATCTTTTAACTTGGGTTGTTCATAAAGTAAATGATATGAAAATCAAAGATGTTGAAATGATTTTTAATAGTAATGACAAAGAAGATATTTTCAATGAGATAAAGAAGTTAGAAAAACATTATAGCATAGTTCAGATAGGTAACGAAATGCCAAAACATGTAAGAGATAAAGCGTTTTGGGAGTTATAATAAATAGTTATTCTAAATCATGAATAGAATGAAAAAAATTAAAAGCACATGGTTTAATTGGTTTTATACTGATGAGTGAGATGAGATAAATGTGTATATGGTTGAATAAAAAAGATGGCTAATTTATTAAGTTAGCCATCTTTTTTATATAGAAAACTTGTTTAAATATTTTGCAATTCTATTTACTAAAAGTGTACAGTTTTTATCAGAAAACTTGTTTAAACTTACTCTTATTGTATTCTTAGTTAAATCACCACTTCCGATTTCTTTCAACACGTAAGATGGACGTCCTAATGAACAAGCAGAACCCGTAGAAATCGCAATTTCGTCTTTAACCATTTTAATAAATAATTCATTGTTAAGTCCTTCTAAAGAAAGACTTAGAATTCCCGGAATTTTATTTTTTTGATCTCCATTAAATTTTATTTTAGGAAAGTTCTTTAAAAGTGCAGTTTTTAAATATTCCTCTAAATACAAAATTTCAGGTATGTACTTAGCCATAGTTTTTCTTGCAATATCACAGGCTTTACCGAATCCTACTATATTATGCATGGAATGAGTACCGGATCTTAATCCGAATTCCTGTCCACCACCGTGTATTAATGGAGTAAGTTCTGGTTTTAATCCATACTCATCATTTTTAATAAAACATGCACCAATTCCTTTTGGACCATAAATTTTATGCGCAGAAAAACTCATAAAATCTACTTTTAATTTTTTCGTATCAATTTTAATTTTTCCTAATACTTGTGTAGCGTCAGTATGGAACAAAACATTTCTGACATTACATATATCGGAAATAATTTCAATATCATTTAATGTGCCTATTTCATTGTTACCCCACATTATACTAACAAGAATAGTATCTTTTCTAATTTCATTTTTCAACTCTTCAACATTTATTCTACCTAAAGTATCTACTTTAAGGTAAGTCACTTCATAGCCCTTAGATTCTAAATACTTGCAAGTTTCTAATACAGACTTATGTTCTATAGTTGAAGTTATGATATGTTTACCTTTATCTTGTAATGTATCTGCAATACCTTTAATAATAAAGTTATTACTTTCTGATGCACAACTTGTAAATATTAATTCGTCAGAGTCACAAGTTATTAATGAAGCAATGCGATCTCTTGCTATATTTAAAGCTGACTTTGCATTTTCAGCTAGAGAATAATATTTGGCAGAAGGATTTCCGTATTCAGTAGTAATGAATGTATACATTTCCTTAGCTACATCTGGTTCTATAGGGGTTGTTGCTGCACTATCAAGATAAATCATTTGATTTTCCTCCTAAAGATTCGCCTAGCTGATCAAATTCATAATTTGAAATTGCGAGTATAAATTTTTCAGTATTGCCTGCAAACTCATATTCTGAGTTTAGGATGACAATTCCTCTTTCAAAATGAGCTTTTATATATTTGGGGAAATATTCTTCATCAGAGAGTTCTATATTTTCGTATTGCTCTATTAATGCCTTATAGACAGAATCATAGCTTCCCGTTAATATCTGTCTATTTAATTCTAAACCTTTATTATCAGAGTTAAATTTTTGTAGTTTATTGGGGCTTTTTAAAGAGATTGATATTGCATATCTAGCGAGTATATTTGGAGTGATATTTGTTTTGCTTTTCAAGTCCAAAAGTATGTCTTGAGATTTTAGGGATGTATAAACTTTAAATATCATTTTTATCACCTTTATCACCTAACTTAAAATTTTTGTAATTACTTTATTTGTGCTACTATCAAAGTTAATTGAGTAATGCCTATTAATTGAATTCATTAATAAATCATGATATTTGTCATTCATCTCACTATCTGTAGATAATATTATAACTTGTTTACCAATTGTAGGCAAAAATTCAGTTACAATACTTTCCTTATGAGATTCATCTAAACGACCTAGTAAAGTGTCGAAAACCAATGGAACATTTCTATTTGAAACTCTTAACATTCCCCATAATATTGAAAGTATATATATTTGCTTTTCACCAGCAGATAGGTTACTTTCAGGCATTGGAATATCTAGTTTATTAATAAGTGTAATATCTGAGGTTAAAGAATTAATATTTATATGTTTTATAAAGTCTTCTTTTCTTATAAGTTTATCAAAAATATGAGTGATTTCTTTTTCTAGTAAAGCAAGTTTTTCATTTTTTATTGAATTAGAATATTTATCGATAATGCAATTAATTGTGTCCACAACGGAAAAAATGTTTTTATCTTTTTTTGCATCTTTTATTTTTATGGAAGCTTTTTCGATAATATCTTCTAAATCAGCTAATTCAGAGTTTAAATCATTAACATTATCAAAATATAATTTATACTTTTCCTCATCTGAAATAATAATTGTAGTTAGACTTTTAATTTCATTCATTTTATCCATAAACTGCTGATTTGTATTTTGTTCAATTTGTTTTCTTAGTTCATATGTTTGTGCAGTATATTTGTTTATAGATTTTTGAAGATGCTGTATATTGTTTGTATTTAAGACTTTAATTTTATTACCTAAGGTTTGAATTGATATTTCAGCATCACTAGAAAAATTATACAATAATTGATCGTGTGTATCCAGTTTATGATAATTACATATATGATTTAGCATTAAATTTATGGTTTCTTTAGGTAGTTTTGTAGCTGAAATAATACTGTTTAATAAATGTTCATCATTTATTTTTGCATTAATTAATATATTCTCTTTTATTGTTTTTTCTTTAAGTATAGAAATAGTTAAATCTTTTAATTGGTCTTTAAGCATAATAAATGGCAAAAATTCATTTATTATTTCTTTTAATTCATTTGATTTTTTTTCTTTTTTACTTTCAAGTAGATTTAAATTTTGATTATATTCGTTTAAATCTTTATCTTTTAATCCACCGATTAATTTAAATTCATTTTCAATTTGTGCAAGAATAGATTTATTATCAAGGATTTTTTCATTTAACACATTGAGATTAATAGATTCAGTTTCAATTTTAGTAAATAGTATTTTTTTAGTTTCTGTTAATGCTGTAAATTCTTTTTCGTTTTCATCTAAGGTTGAATAAATATTTTTTTGTTTAATATACTTAAATAAATCCTTTTTTAAGCTGTTAAATACATCAATATTAAATAATAGGTTAAATATGGTTGTTACTTCTTCCTTGCTATTTTTCAAGAAAAACATTCTTTCAATTTTTTCTCCATCGAAAAAGAACATATCATATAATGAAGGAGGCATAAAACTATGAATGTAACTTAAAAAATTAAGAGCTTTTTCATCTTTTATTTGTTTACTATTTTTTTGAATAAGCACTTGCTCGTTTAGCTTTGAGTTTTTAAAGTTCCAAGTTCTTTTAATATTATAGTTAATATTTTCGCCTGATTCAATTAATGAAAAGTTAATAGAAATATAAAACTCAGTTTGGTTTTCATTAATGGCAAAAGCATTTAATTTATTCTGTATAAAATTATAATATTTATCATTGTAAGATTGATAGCCTAAAAACTCAGGTCCATATATGGCTATTTTAATGGCATTAAGTAATGTAGTTTTACCTGATCCATTTTGACCGCTAATTAATATTATATTCTTATTTTCACTTGGGGAGAGATCAAAGGTATTTAGTCCATAATAAATACCAAAATTTTTAATTTCAATTGTATTAATTAACATCTTCGTTTGCACCTTCTTCTAGCTCAAATTCATCATTAACATCTGATGGATCCTCTAAAATTTCCTCATGAACCCAATCTTGCTTTAGAATTGTATCAAGATTTTTTAAAATTCCAGTTCTGTTTTTAAAGCCATAATAAGATATTTCCACATTAATAAGCTTTTTCATAAGTGAAGAAGAAACATCTTCCTCAAGACAAATGTCGTCAAGTAATGCGATTTCTTCAGTACTGAATAAAGGCCTTTCATTATGATCAAATTCTATATTTTTAGCAGAATATTTTCTACATATGAAAGGGAGTGAATCTTCCCAATCTCCATTTTCTAACCAAATATTACGAATTTGTTTTAGTTCGAATTCCTGTATAAGCTCTATATAAGCGGTATTTTTTATGCCTTTGTTTTTATCATGCATTTGTTTCAAATTATTAATTTCTTTCTCTCTTTCTAGGAGCTCAATCAACATTTTTTTACGAGCGTCTAAAGTGAAAGGTCCTAATCCCCGTTTGTATCCATCTTTTGTTTTAACATGATAAATACTACCATTCATTCTTTTAGTCTCCCTATTCTCAGGTAAATCTCTCATGTTTTTCAATGTATCTCTAAATTTCAATAAAGGAACTAACCATTTTTCACCGGCTGTTTTAATGAATCCTGTTAATGATTTATCTTCTACAACGACAGTACAAGCCCAACAGCCAAATCTACTATTTCCACAAGATGGCGATGATTTATCTATAACTAGTGGACATTCAGCTGTGTCACTAGAACTTTGATATAAAGCTAACAAGTCACTATTATCTGAATTCCAAGGATTTTCTACTGCAGTTAAATAGGTCCATACATCATCGGTGTCAAAATCTTCGATAGGAGCATAAACATAAGCATTATTAAGCGAGGAATGATGTCTTAATAACTTCCCTTCAATTTTGTGTGCATCCATAACAGATGCTCTAGAAGAACTCTCACTTCTTCTTACACCAAGGACAACGATTGCTTCGCCAAATTCATTTACTTTATTAATAATAAAATCATTCGCAGGATTTATTTTTAAACGATCTGTGCACCATCTGAAAGTTTGTCTTGGCGTTGGATAACCTTTACCAATTAATAAGGTCCAAAAAGTTTGACTATTTTTGGGAAGTACTATTTGAGCAGTTATAGGCAAATGTAAATCTTCAGCTGTTTTATTGATTTTATTTAAGTTCTCTTCTATATATTTTAATATTATAGGGTTCTCAATATATGTATTTGAAGAAATTACATATACCGGTTTAATTAATTCATTGGGGGGAAGTTCTTTCAAAGAATTAAAAATTAATTGTAATGTAGTTGTTGAATCTTTTCCTCCAGAGTATCCTATTACCCAAGGTCGGTTGTCATTTAAATAAATTTTTTTTATTTGATTATGTTTTTCAGCAATAACTATTTTTAGTGATTTTTCAGCAATAATTCCAGCCATTATTTTAGTTCCTTTCGAAAAGTATTTTCTACTTGTTCTTCTTCTTTAGTTAAAGGTAAATTTAATTTTATTTTAATTAAATTTGTTGTTAATTTAATATGATTAGAACTTTTTATGATTTTTCCGTTTTGTGAAATAACTCTATTTTGCCAATCGGTTAAGTTATTCCTATTCCAATCTATTTCATTTAGAGGTATTAAAGCGTTTTCCCAATTATTATAATTATTTTTATAAATAAAATTACCTATATTCCCCAACGATTCTAGAATTACACCAGTTGAACTTAAATAAGAATCTCTAAAATTATGTGCATTTATATCCTTTTTGAAAACAAATTGCCATTCTTTGAGATTCTTACATAGAAAACACCAAAATTCGAAAATAAATTTACGAGCGTTTTCATCATTAATATTAATCTTGTTAAGAATTCTTTTATTTGTTTCATATATACTACTGAGAATAAATAACTTATTTGAAAATTTAGGTAAAGAAGCATTTTCCTTATCTGTGTAATTCTTTAAAAAAACATTGGATTCTATTAATTGTTTTGTAAGTATAGCTAGAGGATCACGAGAATCGTATAAAATCCCAATAGATTTAGAAACATTAATGGCATGTTTATTTAAATCAGAAAATATCTGCTGGCTTTTTTTAAGATCTTCATCTATAAATAAAACAATTGATATACTTTCGTCACCTAAATCAGGGTCTGCTTTAAGGGCCTCGGCTATTGCAGCCCTTCTATGTTGGCCATCATTAATTAGTAATTTGCTATCCATTGATATTTTTAATGTTCCAATAGATTCAGAGTATGTTTTATCATAAGATACAAATTCAAATTTCCCATCAACAGATGCCGTGATAGATGAAAACACATAGTCATTTGGATTTTTTAACATGTAATTTGCTATTTCTGGTATCCGCACTTTATTTATTATTCTTTGAGCTCTAAAGTCCACAGGTATGTCATCATCATTAAAAACAAAAAGTTTTGATAAATTTTTTAAAGGGCACATTATTATATAATAATCTTTTTTTGCTTGTTTTCCCCTTAATGCTGGGAAAGTATAGTAATAATTTTCATTCATAAACATCATCCTTACGTGCGTAATAATGATAATTATAGCATATTTACGTACGTGTGTACATGAGTATAAATGTATTTATCCATACAAATGGTAACAATATGTTAATGCCTCTCGATAAGAAGGCTAAGGTCAATCACCTATGTAACTTTTCATAACTAGCTTTAGTTTCCAATTAGCAAATCAATTGTAGCTCCTTGTTTAAAACGGCCAGAATATGTTAACAAATTGTGAACATAATTGGTTCTGTTACGTTCGTATGTACAGAACCAATTCTTAAAAGAATATTTTTGATTCGTTTATAGTATATATTATAAGAACTAATGTTCACAATAGAAAAATAGAATAATTTTATCTTGGTATTGATGTAGAAAAGAAGCTTCTGTTTGTTTATTTTTATCATTAGGGAAATAGCAAGTAGCTAAAAGTTAGTTAGCTCCTTTAGCGTTGGTTTGTATAGTGAAGCTGAAGCATGTTGGCTGGGGTAGTAGTCCTTGGTGTTTATTTTTACATTTACTTACTAATAAGCTAAAAGAATAATTATTGAATCTTTTGTTAATTAAAAAAACACTAGAAAAAATCGGCAAATAATTTAAACCAATAGAAATTTACACCGGAAAAGGCAAGCTCAGCCAAGGCGTCGCAAAGATCCCCGGGGGTTGTGAACGGCACGTGAACAACTATGCGAAAACCAAAATGATTATGAGGTTAAACATAGAATAAAGATAGGTATTGGGAAATTGAGAAAGTTGTTCAAAAGTTTTTATCGATAACTTATATTAGAAACATTATAAGTTGAAGGCTAAAGGCTATGTGGTAAAAAGAGTGATATATAATACTCCCAAGGTGTCTACAAATTTACATTAGACGCCAGCAGCAAGTATGCAACACACTCATTTTTTTACAAAGACACCTGAGCCATGTGAATGGTAGCAAACATAAATTGACCACTCCGTTACTAATTTATGTAACGGGGTCTGACCCCATAGAAGAAACTGGAAACAGTTTCTTCTTACTAATTTTTTTGCAATTATTAAAATATTGAGTTTCTAGTAGTGATTTAAAGTTGTTAATAATATGATTTATTATTCTAAACACCAGCTTTGCAGATAATCCTGCAATGATAAGATTTTGATAACAAACTGTATGTTTTTATATGGTACTAGCTATAATTACATTAAAGTACATAACCTAACTCGAAATCAGGTAGTAAGTTTTAAAGAATTATAAATGTAGGATCATAAGTATACCTTTACGTCCTATAAATAATTTTGTGTAAATAGAATAGAAAGTACTCTTTCTTGGCAATAATTGAGATATGTTAAATGTCTAATATTTCGAAGGGAATTTTAAGAAGTCATATCAGTGAACAAAATTTACAAACAAAATGAGATTCTAGTCGCAATGGAAGGCATGTTTAAAGACGTTCTTCAGGAGCTATTAGAAGAAGACTTACATTTCTAATCATAAAATACCCTCCAAACAAGTTAGTTAAACACTTACTTTATACCAGTAATACAAAAATAGGCTATAATTCTGTATTGAAATATAGCCTATTTTTATATTTCTGTAAGTACATTCCAGCAATCTCATTTTCTATAGTCTTTTCAAAAATATTCAGTATTTTCCATCATATATTAATATTCATCTCTATATCTGCGGATTTTCGGGGTGTAGCATCGTTGCAATGACATTATCTAGCACTTCGTCATTCCAAATTTTTTTCCAGTCTTCTCTTAATACTAACTTGTTACCTAAATTTATAGCAACTTTACATGCATCTGAAACGGGCGTATCCCCTAAGAATCCGAGAAAATTTGCTGACAAATTATAAATATGTCCTGAAAGAAAAGAAATAGCTGCTTCTTTTTGAATTCCTCTTTTTTCAGCTTCTTTAACTGTTTCTGCCATAGCATAGAGACATGTGGCACCAAGTAGTTCCACTAATGTAGGTTCTAAGAATGCAACATCTCTGATTCCCATTACATAACTGTGTTCGACAGGACCATACATAATCTCAGAAACTCTTCTACAGAGTTTAAATTTTTCGTCATCGCCTTGAATCTTAGCCATAACAATATCTTGTTTTCCACCCAATCCCCCAAAGTAGTCATGTCGGGATTCATATGTGTCCTGATCAATAAAATATGATGGATGACAAGGATGTGCAATTGCGAATGTACAATCATCTCTTAAAGCTAATTCTTTTGCAACAGCAGCTGCTGGATCTAAGATTACTAAACCTGTACCTGATCGCATTGCGTCTACCACCGATTTACTAGCAATATTTATAACAGAGTCTGGAACCGCAAGTACTATAACATCTGATTTTAAAACTGCTTCTTCCATAGGAGTGATTTTAAATCCTCTTTTCAGGATGTTTTGAATTCCTGTTTCTCCACTCTCAACAAAATACAACTCAATTTCATCCGTTGCTTTTGCAAGATTATTACTTGTTCTTGTTCCCATCTTTCCACCAGCACCAATTACACTTACAACAATTTTACTCATAACAATACCTCCATATAATTTATTTTAAATTTTCTTTTATTGTATCAGCTATTTTTTCAGGTCCAAATCCATAAAAATCCAATAATTTGTCAGCAGGCCCTGATTCTCCAAAGGTTGTTAGACCAATTCGTTTTACACTTACAGGTTTATTTTCACAAGCAAGTTTACATATGAAACTTCCTAGACCTCCATTTACATTATGATCCTCTACTGTAACAATCTTGTTTGAATTATTCATAAGTGAAATTAACTTATCATTATTTGATCCGTATAAAATATTTACATCGCCTACTGTAACTTTTATTCCTTCTTTTAATAGAAGCTCGGCAGCTTGGAGAACTCTATCTAATATAAATCCACTTGCCAATACTAATGTATCGTTACCATATTCTTTTAAGACTGTAACACCATCCATATTAAAGGGGGTGCCTTTTTCGTATATGTCTGCCTCTCTCCCACTTCCAGCTCTAATATATACAGGACCATTAATTTCGGCGGATTTTTTTACTGCATCATATGTCTGAGTAGCATCTGCTGGTGTAAATATTGTGAAATTTGGTATGCTTGATAAAGTTCCTATATCTTCATAAAACTGATGAGTTACACCCTCCCTCTCTCCACCACATAATCCTGAGTTTATTCCAACGAATTTAACATTTAAATTAGGATATGCTACAAAAGTTCTCATCTGTTCACAAGCACGCATCGTCATAAATCCTGAATAAGTTCCTACAAAAGGAATTTGGCCACAACTGGCTAATCCTGCTGCAACGGCAACTGCATTTTGTTCTGCAATACCAACTTCTACATAAGAATCAGGATAATCATCTGCGAACTTAGTAGCTCTCATTGCCTTCAAAGAATCTGGTGAAACAAACATAATTCTCTTATCGTTTTTAACTAAATCATATAATGAAGCTGCAAATGCCTCTCTTGTACCTTTATAATCTGACATTAGTTAATACCTCCTAATTCTTCGACTGCAATCTTATATTGCTCTTCTGTAGGAACACCTTTATGCCATGAATTATCATTTTCCATAAAAGACAATCCTTTTCCTTTTATGCAATTACATATAATTGCACTTGGTTTGCCTTTGGTTGTTTTTGCAACTTTTATAGCTTCTTTTATTTGATCAACGTTGTGGCCATCTATTTCTTGAACGTGCCAGTTGAATGCCTCGAACTTTTCTTTTATATTATTACTTCCAATGGTATCTTCAACTAAGCCACCACTTTGCCAACCATTTTTATCCACAAATACGATTAAATTATCGAGTTTTTTTGCAGCCCCGGTATTAAGGCCTTCCCAAACTATACCCTCTTGGATTTCCCCATCTCCAACTATAACAAAAACATTGTAGTCTTTCTTATTATATTTACCAGCTATTGCCATGCCACATCCAATAGAAATACCATTTCCTAAAGATCCAGTAGTCATATCAACTCCAGCTGTTTTATTCATAACAGGATGACCTTGAAATACACTTCCTAATGATCTAAGCTTAAAATTTTTAATTTTTTCTCCAAAATAACCTCGTTCTGAAAGTGCAGCATAATAAATTGGACAAGAATGTCCTTTTGAAAGAATAAATCTATCTCGGTCTTCCCATTTAGGGTTTTGTGGGTCAATGTTCATTTCATCAAAATATAAGGTTGTAACGATATCTGCGATAGATAATGCAGGCCCTGGATGACCATCTTTACCTTCATAGACCATTCTTAACGCTTCAAGTCTCAACTTGTTTGCTAAATTTTTTATTTGTTCAGAATTCATTTAATATCACTCCTTAAGTGTTTATTTGTTAAGCGTTATTTAATATTCTTTTTAATTTTTAAAATTTTTAAATTATTGGTAACCATGTAATTATTGAGGAGCGTTGGATTTCATCATTCATTTAACTCACTTCTTTCAGTTTCAATACATCAAACGTCATATGTATGATGTATTGTAATTACAATATCATATATATATAACTATGTCAATAACGTTTACATTGTTATATAAATAATTCAAATAATTTATAACTTCAAGAATTAATTAAATATATAACATTTTATATTATTTCAAACTTAACCTAAAATTGATAAAAAATTATATGAATAAGTAATAAGTTTATATTACATACAAAGAACTAAACCGCTAAAAACGGTATATGGTGATAGTTTTTAGCGGCTCAACATCTGTATCCGAACCTATTCAAATAACGAACTTTATCTATATATACTGTGAATATAAGTTTGATTCTATAAAATGTTTGGAAATGTTTTTACTTCTTTTGCCACTCTAAATTTATACGCAGAATCATATCTAATGTACGATTTTATATAAAAGATTACATTTCTAAACACAATAAAATAACTAGCTGAGATCAGCTAGTTATTCGTTGTTCAATATAACACATTATACTTTACTATATAAAGTTCGTGTTCTCCGAGGGGCAAACAAACTTCAACCTATAGCCGGAGATACAACAAATATTAATGTCGTTTTTTTAAGTAGACATTAAATCTATCCATACACTAACTGAATTTTCAATAGCCTTAATTGCTTTATCCAAATTCTTTTCTTTTAGGCAATCTAGTATTTCTTTATGGATATGAAGTGCATTTAGACCATACTTTTGGTTTTCATGAGTTTTCTCTATGGACGGTTCAAAAAATTTAACTATAAATTCATAGGTCTTCTCAATAAGTTTATTTTTTGTAGCATTTCCCAAAGCGGCATGGAAATTTAAATCACTTTTTGTTAAAGAAGTAGGATCTATTTCAGCATTATTAACCTTCTGTTCCATCTCAAGATAAGCATGTTCAATTTTTTTTAGAGCATCTTCATCAGCATTCTTAATTATTAATTTTATTACCTCAATCTCCATTATTTGACGAAATTCCGCGAGTTCTTCCAAATCAGGTTCAGCCAAAATAAAGCTGAATAAAAGCGGGTCAAATAAAGCAGTACCAAGTGAAGTTGCAATATAAGTGCCATCTCCTTGTTTTACTTCAACAATTCCAAAGGCTGATAATATTTTCATAGCCTCTCGAATTGAACCACGACTTACAGCTAAACTTTTTGCCAAATCCATTTCATTAGGTAATCGGTCTCCAGGCAGTAGCTGTTTTGTAAGAAGCAATCTTTTAATATTATTAATTACTACATCAACAGCAGACTCTTTATTTTGTGGAATAAATCGATTCATATATAATTCCTCCATAAATTTCAAATACTTCAAGCAAGATTTTCAAAATATACGTTATGAATGTGTCATATGGGATAATAATAACATTGTACGAACATTATAAATTTCATTGATTATTCTTATAACATACTATAAATAGTACTATATACAACAAAATAAATCAATAATTAATATAAGCCTAGAATATAATGGTTCCTAGAGGAAGGCACTTGATACAATCCTCTTAAATAAATAATAAAAATCTGTATTTAATTATATTATAATGTTAATAGGTTTTTTTCTTGTAATTATAGCCTAAACAAAAAGTACAAGTTGTATTAAATACATCTTGTACTTTTTTCTATGCATATTTATAGTTGCCGATTTTCATGTTCGAAAGAGCTAATTTACTGTAATTATAAATATAAGTTAACAATATAAACGTTATTGACATTGTTATACATGTATGATATTGTAAATTAATACATCATACGTATGATGTTTAAACATTGTAATTGAGAGGAGTGAGTTAAATGAATGATGAAAACCGACGCTTATAAGAATAGGTTATTGTTCTCATGAAATTTTATGTACACTTAACTAATTTTTATCTTCCCATTTTAAAAAAGTTATGTAAACGATTAATATTAAAGAACTAAATGTAAGAGGAGGAAATAATGGCAAATGTATCTATTGATGAAGAAAAGGTAATAAAAAAGTTAATGGTGAAAATAATCCCATTTATTATGTTGTTATTTGCAACTGCAATTGTTGATCGCGTAAACGTTGGATTTGCAGCATTGGAAATGAATAAAGCATTAGGAGTTAGTTCCAGTATGTATGGATTTATTTCAGGTATTTTCTTTATATCGTACTTTATTTGTGAGGTTCCTAGTAACGTTATAATGCATAAAGTTGGTGCTCGTCGTTGGATAGCACGTATTCTTATATCTTGGGGAATAATAACTATAATCATAGGATTTGCTCAAAACCCAACACAGTTAGGTGCACTTAGATTTCTTCTTGGTGCCGCTGAGGCTGGTTTCTACCCTTCTATTATATTATATCTGACTTATTGGTTCCCTTCACGGTATATGGCTAAAGCAGTTGCAACATTTATGGTAGCTCAAGCTATTGCAAATATTATTGTAGGTCCTCTTTCTGCTTGGATATTGGATAATATTAGTTGGGCTGGTATGGCTGGGTGGCGTTGGTTGTTCATATTTGAAGGAATTCCTGCTGTTATATTTGGGATAATAACTATATTTGTAATGGTTGATAGACCATCTCAAGCTAAGTTTTTGACCTCAGAAGAAAAGGAATGGCTTCTAGGTGAATTAAAAACTGAACTTCAATTAAAAACAGGTGAAGCAAAAATTTCTAAGTGGGCAGTATTAAAGCAACCTCGAGTATGGCATCTTGCCCTTGCATTCTTCTGCTATGTAAGTGCAAACTATGGTCTTGGTTTATGGTTACCTCAGATTATCAAGGGACTATCTACTGTTCTTACCAACACGCAAATTGGGTTAGTTTCTATGTTGCCCTATATATGTGGTGCAATTGCTATGTTTGCTAATGGTAGACACTCAGATAAAGTTATGGAACGTCGCTTGCATATAGGTTTACCAATTATAGTTACTTTCTTTGGACTAATTGCTTTAACAAGAACACATAATTTATGGCTTTCATTGTTCTTCGTCTGCTGTAGTACCTCAGGTATGTATGCATTCGTAGGAACCTTTTGGACTATCCCTACTGCCTTCCTTGGTGAAGCATCGGCTGCGGTTGGAATAGCGGTTATTAATGCTTTTGCAAATTTAGGGGGTTTTGGTGGACCGTATCTTGTAGGATGGTTAAAGGAACGTACTGGATCTACAAACGCAGGCATGTATGTTCTTGCTGCTTTTGCATTGTTAGCGTCTATTTTGATATTGCTTATACCAAAAGATACAGAAAAAGTTGCAACTAAACACGTGACATCTGCTGATAAAAATGATATTAAGGCATAATAAAAATTAAAAATGTAAACGGAGGATTAAAAAAATGAAAATAGTTGTTTTAGATGGGTATACACTAAATCCTGGAGATATATCGTGGGAAGGCTTAAAAAAAATCGGAGATTTGACTGTTTATAATCGTACAGAATACGACGAGAATGGAAAAATGTTGATAATAGAAAGGGTTGGAGATGCAGAAGTAGTTTTTACTAATAAAACACCTTTGTCAAGAGAATCCATGGATAAAATGCCTAATTTAAAGTTTATCGGAGTGTTAGCAACAGGATATAATGTAGTAGATATAGAAGCGGCAAAGGAAAAGGGAATTGTAGTAACTAACATTCCGACATATGGTACAAATTCTGTGGGGCAGATGGCAATAGCGCTTTTACTTGAAATGTGTCATCATGTAGGAGCTCATAGTGAGTCAGTAAAAGCAGGGGAATGGGAAAATAATGTTGATTGGTGCTACTGGAATTATCCATTAATTGAGCTTTCAGGAAAAACAATGGGAGTAATTGGATACGGAAGAATTGGACAATCAACAGGTAGAATAGCTCAAGCCTTAGGAATGAATGTAGTAGCTTTTGATTCATATCAAAACAAGGCCTTGGAGTGTGAGACAATGAAGTATGTAGACCTCGATACTTTATTTACTAATTCTGATGTGATAACTTTACACTGCCCACTATTTGAAAGTACAAATGGTATAATAAATAAGGATACAATTGCAAAAATGAAGGACGGAGTTATGATTATAAATAACTCAAGAGGACCATTGATTATAGAAGAAGACTTGGCAGAGGCATTAAATAGTGGAAAAGTAGGTGGCGCAGCAGTTGACGTTGTATCAAGCGAACCAATAAATGCAGATAATCCGCTATTACAGGCCAAAAACTGTATTATTACGCCACACATTTCATGGGCACCAGTAGAGTCAAGACAGCGTCTTATGGATATTGCAGTAGACAATCTTGTTAAATTCCTCTCAGCAGAACCTGTGAATGTTGTAAACAAATAAGGAGTGGTGAGACTATGAAATTTGTAATTGCACCCGATTCATTTAAGGGCAGCCTAAGTGCTCAAGAGGTAGCCGATAGCTTAGAACAAGGAATAAAAAAGGTCTTTGGTGAAGCCACTGTAGTAAAAGTACCAATGGCGGATGGTGGCGAGGGTACAGTTCAGTCGTTGGTGGACGGAACATCTGGAGAAATAATCAAAGTAAAAGTAAAAGACCCTCTCATGAGAGAAATCGATTCGTTTTACGGTATTCTTGGTGATGGGAAAACAGCAGTAATAGAGATGGCAGCTGCTTCTGGATTGCCACTATTATCAAAGGAAGAAAGAAATCCAATTATAGCAACTACCTACGGCACTGGTGAACTTATAAAACATGCTCTAAGCCGTGGCTGTAGGAATATAATTATAGGGATAGGTGGAAGTGCTACCAATGATGGAGGAGCTGGTATGGTTCAAGCATTGGGTGTCAGGCTAACGGATGAAAATGGTAAAGAACTAAGTTTTGGAGGTGGAGAGCTTCATAAACTTCATAAGATAGATATATCAGGGATTGATTTCAGAATAAGAGAGTGTACCATAACTGTTGCTTGTGATGTGGATAATCCCCTCTGTGGGCCTAAAGGTGCGGCCTATGTTTTTGGATCACAAAAGGGTGCGGATAAAAAAACTATAGAGATTTTGGATAAAAATCTAATCAATTATGCAAAGGTTATAAAAAATGATTTGAACATAGACATATTAGATGTTCCTGGCGCAGGTGCTGCAGGAGGTCTGGGTGGAGCACTGATTGCATTCCTTAATGCAAAGCTAAAAAGAGGAATAGATATTGTAATTGATGCAACAGGTCTCGAGGATAAGATAAAGGATGCTGATCTAGTAATTACGGGAGAAGGAATGATAGATTTCCAAACTGCATTTGGAAAAACACCCTTTGGTGTTGCAAAAGTAGCTAAAAAGTATGGCATTCCAGTAATAGCAATAGCAGGTGGAATAGGAAGAGAGGCTGAAACACTTTATGAAAAAGGGTTTGACAGCATTTTTTCAATAGTAGAAGGGCCTATATCTCTTGAAGAGGCAATGGCTAACGGAAAACCATTACTGAAAAAAGCTTCAGAGCGAATAATGCGGTTGCTAAAGATAAGTATCCTTAAATAGGATATCTATCCTTATGTTAAGGAGCTACGCTAAGATAGAAGTAGAGTTATGATGGCATCTCATGAATTATGGTGCATACTTTCGTTCTGCTATATAGTTAGTTCTTTTAGACACAAAAATGTTCCCCTTTCTAGTAATAGATTTTTATTAGTTGGTGATTTAGAGAAGAAGTAGGGTTAGTTGAGAGGCTGTAGAAATAATAGAACCATATAAAATAGTGAAAGGGATTTCCAGATTAAACAGGAAATCCCTTTAAACATATATAGATTAAAATAATTAAGCAGAATAAAGACTTAATAATAATTATCTTTAATTATAGTGCAATTATCAAATGATAAAACAAAGTAGGTGTAACATATAAAATATCCTGTGGAGCCTAGTGCCATTAAACCTACAAATTATTTACACTTAATTTCAGATAATATTCTATTTCATACTTCGATAAATTTGGGTACGTTTCACTGATTCCATCTTTAATTACTTTTAAATATTTTTGCACAGGCAAATTTCTAGGGAACATCTTTGAATGGGTAAAGGTCTTTATGGGTACCCCATTAAGTGTACCTAAATTTATTATAAGATTATACCACCAGGGTCCTTCCTGTTTGTTTACATCATTAAATTGTTCCTCAGTTATAAGATACATTTTGCCAAGAGTATTTATGTTATCATTCCTTTTAGGTTCGAGAAAAGCAACTCCTCCACCTTCCCAGCTTCCTGAACTGTTTCCAAAGTATGATTTATAGGGTATGCTAATTGGTTTGCTCTCTAAAGGAGCACTTTTATCATTACACGGTTTATAGTTCCTATTATTAAATCTACAAAATCCACCTTGAATATAAAGCATAAACCGTTCTCTTAAAATGTTTGAGCCATAACAGGCATACCACACATATTTTTTATTCACATCCATTTTATACACCTATTTTCCAAGGTTGTAAGGCATAGTTGATCTTTTGCACACCAGCTATAGTGTGATTCCTTATATACACAAAACCTTGTATAGTTTCATTATTTAATTGTAGGTCTACCATTTTTCTGATATATAAGCTACCTTCACCTTCAAGGTTATCAAGCTTTCTTAAAGTTTCTTCATCCACAGAGTATACTTCACCTTTTACTTTTTCAGATTGTTCTGTAACTATTCCAGGGAAAGAACTGACGCAGTACATTGCGTAGCCTGCTAATTCTGATTCTCCAAGAAATTTTGATTTTGAAAGATAGTAGCTGTGATTTATGCGTCCTCTCATCAATGTGCCATATACAAAAACTTTTACCATTACAATTCACCCCATGTTGAAATGCTTTTGGTCCATTCACTGTAATTGCGCGAGAAAATGGATTTTGTAACTTCTATATCCATGTCATATTTCAACACATTTTGAATTTGCATTTCCAAGCTTGAATTATGGAATAATGCAAATAGGAATTTCCATCTACAACCGTGGCTAGACGCATATGTCCATTCTGTTGGACAGAATACTTTCTTAGATGCTTCAAACATTTCCAGTAAATTGATATCACTTACCTTACATAAATTAATATCCAAATTCTTTTCCTTTTGTGGTAGGTACTTATTAGCTAATTCTTCTACAACTGGACTTTTAATTCCATAAACAGCTGCCATAAGCAAGCAAGATTCAATAAGATATTCTGGATTTGGAATCCAAATGGCTTCAATACTGCCTAGTGCTCCATCTATTGAGGCTCTTTTTTCAAAAACTAGTCTAGTAACACTGTTTTCATAAATGCTAATCCTGTTATTAAACTGAATACCTCCGTCATCTCTATCGATATGACCAAACAATACCTCTGCTAAACATGTTGACATATTAAAAACTCCCTTCGAATTTGTATTTGTTTTTCTATGTCTTAATCATATCAATTTTCAAAGGGAGTTTCATGGAAGCTCAGCTTCCATTTTTAATACAGTTCATTTTCTGTTAAAGCTGCTTTTATAACCCTGTCTGTTTCAAGTATTAATTGCTTTTCACCCATTTTTACGGTTACAAGATCATTAGGACAGCTGATAATTAAGCAATTTTTATATATTATAGTTTTTCCATCGTCATCAATATACTCAATGAAACAAGGTCTACTATTTTTAAAACATAATAATAGACTTTGACAACCATATATTGTACTACACATATATTCAGTATGGAAAAGATTACTGATATTCATTTCTAATGACTTATACCAACTGGTATCAATCCCCAAACCCTCTGATACAGTATAGATTCTGTATTTTGCATAATCTGATAACTGAATCCATATTGTTTTAGCTCCATTTATAGCATAATTTTTATAAGCTTCTTTTTCAGACATTAATTTCAACCCTTCAAGTGTAGTAATTACTTGCGTTAAGTTAAACGTCAATAATAAAGGATGAATAGTAGAAGGGAAGAAAAGCTTTCCTTTCTTTATGTCAAAATCCACAGTGAGTTTTTGCCCCATTACTTCAAGAGGGTCATCACCATCTCCTTTAAGTATTTTTAAATCATTCTGTAGGGTTTTACTGCTGACATATAGGATGTCTTCAAATTGGGCGATAGGTGCCTCTGGATCCTGTAGCATTTTGGCTATATAAAGCTGCCGTTCCAAAGTTGTTTTTGGAATCCACTTAGGAAAAGAAATAGAAATTTCTATATAAGCAAACATAAATTGACCACTACGTTACCAATTTATGTAACGGGGTCAGACCCCATAGAAGAAACTGGAAACAGTTTTTTCTTGCTATTAAGTAAAACATATCAGGGTGAAAAGTTTATTATGAGTTAAAGGTATTAGGATATTTAAGGTATCATTTTAGGGAAGTCCACATGGTGTGGACTTTTTTTATTTTCTAAGACCTAATGGGAGGTCTATGTTTCGCGCAAATTGTAATGAGCTGTAATATTATAAAAATAAATTCAGAAAATAAAGGATGTGGAAATGAATTTGCAGAATAGTTTAAGTTAGTGTTAGCTAGCAAAAATATTAATTAAAAGCGGAGATGAATATATATATGCCCACTATTAAAAGCATGATTGAAAAATTTAAGGATACAAATAAATATAAGTATAATGATATTGAAAAGTCTTTGTTAGGAAGCGAAAGTTATTCCTTAATTATGCAGGAAGAAATAATTCAAATTCTTGATAGAAATGTTATAAAAACTAGTAGAAAAGAAACATTAAATTCTGATATTTCTATTGCAATGAATGAGTCCATGAATAAAATAAAAGGCTTTGAAGGTAGAGTTTCATGCAAGAAAATATATAATGAGTTGGTTTCTGTGTTAAATACTGATTACGGTTTTAATATTGATATAAGTAGCTTAAATGCTAAAGTTATTGGAACTTCGCAGGAGCGTTGTGTATATTTGCTCCGTCAGACTGAGAGGCAGAATGCTAATGGCGAGAGAAAGACATTAACTGATATTTCAGATGAACTTGGCTGTGGTACAAGGATTCTTCAAAAGGATGTTAAGAAAATGACTGAGCAAGGGTTTAAACTTATGGGTTTGAATATAAAACTTGTGAGTGGAGATCAAAATATATTGAAAATGGAATCCACTCCTCATCCAGTTATATTAATGCAGAACATTTCTCAATTAGTAGTTATGTTGGAGGGATTAAGAGCCATGGGAAAAATCAATGCCTATGGGAATTCTGCTAATTCAACTGCAATTGATATTTGGAATCAACTTACAGAATATACGAGAACTAAAATTTTAGATGTTGTTGAAAAGTTAGATAATAATAAAGATACTATGAATTGGTATGATTCTATCGATAAGGAAGGAAAATATCACAGTAGATTTTTGACTGAGTTTGAAAACTGTGGTGAGAATCCAATTAGTAAGTTAATGTTTCTTATGAAAAATGGAAAGCAATTTAATTTGACTTATGTTAATGATGATGGCGTCCGAATTTCTTTGTGTGACTGTGAAATAATTAAATATATTATAAATGATCACAAGCTCACAGTTAAAACATCAGAGGGTGATTATGAAATAGTGGATGAAAAAATTATAGAAATAGATATTATTTGAATTTAAAAGCACATGCGAATTTTTTGTTCGCGGATGGGTTATTTTAAAATGTTATTATCTAATTAACCCATTAGGGAAAAAGAATTTACGGAGGTATGGAATATGTTAAACAAATTTAAAAGACCAGAAGAAGGTATTGAATTTAAAAGGGATTTAAAAAATTACCTTACTAATATGAACGAATTTTTAGATGAATTATCGGCTGGAACAAAAGAACTTCAAAAGACAAAGAATTTTATTTGTTCCCTTATTAAAGAGCAGGATGAAAAAGGCTTTTGGGCTCTTATACCAAGTCCACGTGTTGACGGAGATATTAGGGTTATATACTGGTACGAACCAACCTATATTGCTACAGCCATTATGATGAAATTTTATATGCAACATAAAAATGAAAGCACAACCATTGAAGGGTTTGATGATGCTTTGAAAAAGGGATTAGTGGCATCAACTGGAAGAGGATTAAAGGGGCATGGGTTTGATGATATACAGGGACGATTGGATGCTCTTCAAATATTTTCAAAAGGTGAGGTTTTAAAATTTGTTGAAAACTACCCAGAAATATCAGTTGAGTTTTCAAAAATGATTAAAGCAATAACTAATTGGCTTGAAAATGTAATAAAAGCAGAACATATAAAGGGAGATTGGAGTGAAGATTATAAAGCTGATATGGAAAAAACTTTTGAATTACTAAACAGAGATAATAAGGCGATAAAGGTTTTTGTTTATGGTACGCTTATGAAAGGGAAAAGCAATTATGAAAATTTCTTATTAGGCGCAGATTTTATAGGTGAATTTATAGCTGATGGTTTTGCATTATATGATTTAGGTAGTTATCCAGGAATAATTCATAGTGAAATTGATAAGGTAAAAGGCGAGCTTTATAGCATAGATAGTAATATATTAAGGAAACTAGATATGCTTGAGGGAGAAGGTAGTTTATATATAAGAAAATTAATTAGCGTTGTTAATGCTAATGGTGAGACTCAAGAATGTTATACCTATGTGTACAATCATGATGTTTCAAGAAAAGTTAAAGTTAGCTATGAAAACCAACCTTGGGGATTGGTGACAAGAGATGATTATGTTTGGTATGCTAGCTTTGGATCTAACTTACTTTATGAGTGATTCATCACTTATATTAAAGGTGGAAAATGTAAATCTAATGGAAAGGATTATCCAGGTTGCAGGGATAAATCACTACCAAAAGATAGTAGACCAATAACTATTCCTTATAATATGTATTATGGTAACGAAAGCTCTTCCTGGGGAAAGGGTGGAGTATCATTTTTAGATAGTGAAGTCAAAGGGCGTGCTCTAGGCAGAATGTACCTTATTACTAGAGATCAGCTTGATGACGTTTCATGGCAAGAGGGGTGCGGAAAGATTTGGTATAATAACTCTGTTAAATTGGGAGAGGACAAGGGTACTGAAATTATTACTATTACAAACAAAGCATAAGGCCTCACTATAACCCTTCTGATAAGTATCTTGAAGTAATTAGAAGGGGGATAAAGGAAACTTATCCTGATATGAGTGATTTTGATGTGATGAAGTATTTGGTTGAGTGTGGAACAGGTAGGAAGGAAACAAATAGCTAAAAAGTCATATTCCAAATTTAATATTAAAAAAAAATTAAATAAAAAATACCCATAAGAGTGTCATTAAACTTGACATTCTTACGGGTATAAGAACCTTTTCCTTTTTTGCTGTTTTGAATCCCGGTGCCCCTTCCAATTTCACTTGATTTAAATTTTCTTCGATTTAAATTTAGTTTGTTCATGTCAATGGTGAAAGACATACCTTGAATTAATTGCTTTTTAGACTTTTTCATTTAAATCATCCTTTCATCTTTTATTTATAATAATAATATATGATACATTGCACACAAAATGCAATGTTTTTTTTGAAATTAGGCAATTATGCTGAATTTTCTTTCGTGATAAAATTGGTAATATAAACTTTAAAAGATTTTTCTTCCGAATCATTATTTGATATAGACAAAAACATATTTATTGATTGTTTAAACAAATTTATAGCTGGAGGGTATGTAGAATTTTCTTTGTTTATGGTGGATCTTTGTAGTTTTGTTACTGGAAGTTCTTACTGTAAAACTAGATATGATATATTTGTAGGTTTTATTAAAGAGTACTCTAAAGTATTACTGTGATTTCTTCCGGAGAGAATTGGTACTGAAAATTAGAAAGATATAAATAACACTTATCAAATTATAAACATCGATTTGATAGGTGTTTTTTTTCATATAATTTGTGCTCAAATCTAATTTAAGGGTAATAGTTAATTATAGTTTCATATAAAGGATATTAAGAAAATTTGTAGAATATGGTATATATATGTATATATTATAATTTAAGTTAATTAATATAGTAAGAAAGAATAGTTAGCAATTCGATTTATATGAGAAGATTTTGATACTGTAGTAGAAATAAAAAAATAAATGTATTGGAGGATGGAAATTATGAAAACGGATTTAGCAGAAATTATTTTTCTCTTGGATAGAAGCGGTTCTATGTCAGGTCTAGAAAGTGATGCCATCGGCGGATACAATTCATTTTTGGCAACACAAAAAATAGTTGAGGGTAAAGCTCAGGTCACAACAGTTTTATTTGACGATAAATATGATCTGCTTCATGATGGTGTTGACATTGAAAATGTTAAAGCTATAACAGAAAAAGAGTATTTCGCTCGTGGATCCACTGCACTGCTTGATGCAATAGGAAAAACTATAATTAATGTAGGGATAAGACTAAGTAACACTGTTGAAAGTGAAAGGCCTTCTAAGGTTATTTTCGTTATAACAACAGATGGACAAGAAAATGCCTCCCGTGAGTTTTCTTATAAGAAGATTCATGAAATGATTTCTGAACAACAAGATAAATATAGTTGGGAGTTTATCTTTTTAGGAGCTAATATTGATGCAGCAAAAGAAGCTGAAAGTTTAGGAATAAAAGCATCTAGAGCATCTAACTATGTAGCAGATTCTCTTGGAACAGACATTATGTATTGCACTGTAGCTGCAAATGTTGCGTCTTTTAGACAAACAGGGAATTTAGGGGGGAATTTGAGTGAAGCTATAAATAAGAATACTAATAAAAAGAATAAAGGAATTAGAGGGATTAATGAAAGATTTATAAAGGATTTAAACACTGGGATATTGAAAGACTTTTTAGTATTTGTAAAAAATAATAAAGAACTATGCCTTGAAATACGAAGAAACTATATCAATATTTACTATAAGGGTGGTAATTTACTCAAAATAACACAAACAGCCAAAGATTACACGTTCCATTTTGATAGTAAGTATTGTAAAAATAAGGGCGATGATAGTAATTTTGACTATGTAAAGAGCTTAGATAAAAAAAATGCCTTAGTTTGGATTACGGAATTCTCACTTTTGATGAAAGAAATGGATAGTTGGTTTGAATGTCGTCCAAAAGCGGAGCGAGAATTTCAGCATAATTTGATTAAAGCAAATGATGGAACTGACTCAAATGTATTTATTTTAGATATAGAGTTTGCAGGTTGGACAAAGGAAAATAAACTATTTAAGCTTGATATGCTGGGACTTTTTAAGACGGGTGATGGGTATAAGTTAATTATATTTGAAAACAAGTATGGTGGTGGTGCTATTGGAGGAAAGGCAGGAGTTAACAAGCATTATAATGATATTGTTAGTATAATTAATTATGCACCTTCACGAGAAAATTTAGTTGCGTCAGTTATCAATATTGCAAATAACAAAGCTGATTTAGGATTATGTAATATAATAAACAATACTGATATTACGGAAATAGAAATTTTATTCTTAATTGTAGAGTTTAACCCAAATAGTATGGCTATAAAAAATGCAGTAGAGAAAATATATAAATCAATTGCTGCTAAAATCATATTTATGAGCAAGGAAGAAATTATTATAGAATATGAAAAAGCAAAGGATTTATGGAAATTTTGAAGTGTAATTGAATAATGATACAAAAATAGCTGAACAAGGTGTTATGTCAATCTTTGAACGGTTATTTTTATACATACAAGCACAAGACACATTGCTGTCCTTAAGCAATGCTCCCACTAATATATAATAAAACTAGGCAGAATAAAAAAGATGCAATAGCTATGATGAAGAATCTTTCTGAATGATTTAACAAGGAGGAATTCGTTAATGAAAATTAATATAATTAGGGGACAGGACCAAATCGGTGGGAATATAGTTGAAATATCAACTAAAACCACTAAAATACTCCTAGATATTGGCTGTGAGCTTGAAAATGAAAATGTTGAGTTACCTAAAATAGAGGGGTTATTCGATTATAAAGGATATGATTCTATATTTATATCACATTATCATGGGGATCATATGGGTCTTGCATATAGTATTTACGATGAAATTCCACTATACATTGGGGAGAATAGTTATAAAATAATTAAGGCTTCAGATGAGTATAAAGCAGTAAAAACAATATCGCCGGCAGGGTTTATGGTTCATAAAATGCCAATACAGGTGGGGGATATGACTGTCACACCATACCTTTGTGATCATTCTGCTTTTGATAGTTATATGATTTTGGTTGAAGCTGAGGGTGAAAGTGTTCTTTATACCGGCGATTTTCGTTCTAACGGTAGAAAACCATTTGATTGGCTACTAAAGCAATTACCAACAAAGGTAGATACTCTGATTTGTGAAGGGACAAGACTTTCAAGAGAAAATTTTAAAAATGAAACGGAGCAAGAGCTCGAAATCAGGGCAGTAGAACTATTTTCTAAGACTAATGGACCAATTTTTGTATTACAATCTTCAATGAATATTGATAGAATCGTTACAATATTTCGCGCGGCTAAGAAATCTAATAGAATACTATTACAGGATCTATACATGGCTGAAATAACTAATGCTATAGGTGGTAACATCCCAAATCCTAACTCATTTTCAGAGGTGAAAACTTTTATTACAAAACCATATAACAAAGAACATTTTAGATATAAGTTATTTAACAAATATGGTGGAAATAAAATTAGTAAAGCTCAAATTTCAAAGAAAAAGTTTGTAATGTGTATAAGGACTTCAATGGACGAATACTTAAAAACACTTAGTAAAAAAGTATCATTTAAAGGTGGATTACTTATTTATTCATTTTGGAGTGGATATAAAGAACAACCTGAGATGAAAGGGTTTTTAAAAGATTGCGAGAATTTGGGACTTGAAATTATCACATTACATGCGAGCGGACATGCTGATCCTGAAACTATAAAAGAACTTATTAAGCATACCAATCCAACTAAGATAGCCCCAATCCATACGAAAAATACTGCATGGTTTGAAACCGAGTATGGTGACAGGATAATAAAATAAAAAATATCACTCAAAGTGTTCACATCAAATCTATCTTTATATTAGGAAGGAGAAATTATGAGCATGGAAATAATATATACGCCTAAGGCTAAAACAAATAGTTATGCAATTGCAGGTGGTAAGAATCCCATAACTTCTTTAAAAGAAATGAGATTTACTGATGAGCAACTAGATGTTTGTATTCCTAGGGAGGAAAAGTTACAGTATCTTAATGACCAAAAATATGGGAGCTATGGAAGTATGACTAATTTCTCTTCTCTTTATTCCTTTTTTTCAGATGATAAACCTCTGATTCTATATACGGCTGAGGATGGAGATTGTGATACATGCTTAAAAATATTTTTAAAATATGGTGAAGGTATTCGACCTAACTTGGATCACTTGGAAGATATGAGGACTTGCATGGATAATTATGATGGCGATATTAATGGTGCAATTAAGAAAGTTGAAAAATTAATGGAGATAATGTTTTCAGAAAAGCTTTATGAGTTCGAACACTGTTTTGGTGTTATGGGAGATCTAGGAGGTAATTTCACGTGGGATAGATATCAAAGCCATAATTATCTTCCATGTGCTAGCCCTTGCTCACATCTTTCTATGGATATTGAAGGGGGTAAGTTTAATCTCTCTTGTTGCTTCCCAACCTGTAGATACATGTTCAGAGGAGCGGGTAGAATATTACAGGCAACAAATAAGAAATGGAAAAAGATTAGGTTGCATAGCGTATAATATACCACATATTTCTAATTATGCGATTATTCTTGATGGACATCATAGGGTTATTGCTTCCATGCTTGAAGGTGTATTTCCAGACTGCCTCATGATTTCACCAGCATTCTATAGACTTGTTATAAAGAAAGGACAAACGATTTTGAATCTACAGTCTCAAAATATAACTAAAAAGAATCCTGGCATAACGGATTTGCCAGAGAGAATATTAGAGATTTTAAGAAATAACGAAATAGATGATAAAGACATATCGGAGGAAGAAAAAATCAAGTATTACAAGTATTATAGGAGTAATGCTAAAAAAAATAGTGGGAATTTCCCAAAGGAATATGAAAATGTAACTAAAGAGATGATAAGTAAAGGGTTAGGGGAGAATTGATTTATCAAAGAACTTTAATATACTAAGGAGTGGCAGAGCATTTTATAAAATTGACCGAGCAAGGTTTTAAGTTAAACTTTGAACGGTTATTTTTATCCAAATAAATCCACGACATACTATTGGCTTTAAACTCTTCTACTACTATTATATAATATAAATAGGATAAAGGAGGAAAAAAAGGAATGATTAGTAAAATATCCCGACAACTTATAATATTCCACATTTTCATATATAGTGAAGTTGTAGAATTTATAGAAATTACAAATTTGATAAAAATAAGTCATAAAACAATAACTCGTGATTTAAAAGAGCTTCAAAATGCAGGACTTATAAATATTCGATTTTCTAAAAAAGAAAAGGGATATATTCATTTCGATAATGATATCCCCTGTCCTTTTTCATCACCTATTTTTTCAGATAATCAAGCGAAAAATTCGCACATTGAAAAATTAATAAGGTTAGCAACCATTATGATAGAGTTAAGGTATCACACTGAACTGTCATGCGATGATGATAATTATGTTAACCAAGAGACATGCAGTAGTTGGTATAGAAATAGATTTCCAAATTTAAGTACACGAACAATGCAAAGAGATTTTTTAGTACTAACTAAAATAGGTTACTCAATTGAGTATGATCGTTTTGACAAATGTTATATTGTTGAATTCCCAGAGGGGTTAGAAGCACTTCAATCCAATCTTGAGTATTTATATGGGGAAGTAAAATAAAAAAGCGATATAGGGGGTTTATAAAAATTATCATAGGTTTATCTAATTAAGCACATAGAGAAAGGATACTAAGTCTAGATGAAGTTGCAATATAAATTTGGGGGTGTAATAATATGCAAAAATGCATGATTTATCACACAGGGCTTAAAGATTCAGTGAATGGAGTTATAAAAGATAATTTGGTATACATTCAAGGGAAAAGAGGTAAGTTATATTTTCCTAAAAATATGTTTATGGCACGAGAAGAATGTGAACTTGGATTGATTCAATTTGAGGTTGAAGGGAAATGGGGGTTTGCGGACATTTACACTGGCGAGATAAAGATAGAGCCTGTTTGGGACTATGCGGGACCTTTTTATGGAGGATATGCACATGTTGCAATGGGGACTCAGCTAGAGTTCCTTTACGAAGATCATAATTATATAATTACTCATGGTGGCAAGCATGGGTATATTGATAGAAATGTTAATTTCATTATTCCTTTAGAGTATGATGCTGCTGATGATATACCCAAATATTCCTATAATAACTTTAAGGTTGCTAAAAATCAAAAATGGGGGATGATTGATAAACAGAATAGAATTATTATTCCATTAGAATGGGATAGATTAGAAATAAATTATATAAACGATTTGATTTTTTGTGGAATAGAAGAAGCCTGTGAACTTCATGTAGGTTCTAGAGATTTAATGATTGCAACACTCCTTGATATTGAAGCAGAGCCGACGTGTTATTCAAGGACTAAATGGGGAGTGTATGATAAAAACGGTAACTTGATTGTGAAACCTGAGATGGAAAACAAACCTACATGTCACGAAATCAAGCAAGACCATAGCAGATATACTATACCCAGTAGATATTATATTCTAAAAAGGAAACGAAATTACGGTGTAATTTGCGAGGATGGAAGATTGATAACCGATATATCACTTTTGAAAAGAGAGGCAGTATTTTTGATAAATACTCTTTGTAAATACGATTAATAAGTTGGTAACATTACTCAGGGAGGCGTTTATGTGTCTATAGAAAATTTAAGAGATAGAAATGGTCATCTGCTTGGGAAAATAAAGGAAGTTAATGGAGAGTATCAAGTAAGGGATACTAATGGAAAGCTTTTGGGAAGGTATAACCCTAAAACAAATGTTACAAGAGATAGAAACGGAAAATTAGTTGGTAGAGGGAATTTGTTAGCTGCGCTTATTACTAATAAATAAGGGAGGGCTTAAATATGGAGTTAACTCTAAAAACAATAATATATTCTGAAGATCAAAGTGATAGGTATACTAGGTTCTATAACATTGATAATAAATACGTCCTTGGTGAAGGTGGAATGCTTATAGATAGGAGTGGTAGACTTTTGTGGAAGGAAAAGTGGCAGCACTCAATTCTAGGTTGCATGATTTATCTTAAGGATTCACATATGCTAATTACAGACAGACATTCAATGCCGGGACCATGCACCATGAGTTTAGGTATATGTGGAATTGATATGAATAATGGTAAATACCTATGGAAACATTGGTATGAAGATTCATATGAAGAAAGGATGGCATTAAGACAGGGTAGAGAAAAGGTAGGTAAAGACATACGTTTGATAAGTTTCTGTGGTGGTTCTATATCTGGAGAATATATTTTAACAAATAGATTTAAGATACATCTTAAAACTGGTGAGTATGAACTTCTAGAGGAAGGAGCTAAAAAGCATAGAATTTCAAGGACTGAAGAACCAATTAGGCCTATTGCTGTTATTCATGACACAGTCAACTATAGAGGCTCAATTCAAACCTTCGCCTTAAATAGTGAATCAAAGCAAAATTGGGGAGATAGGTTTCCCTGGTACCAAAGAGTAATTAGTGCAGTGCGAGAGCAGAGAATTTTGTCTGAAATAAAAATCTATAATATTGAAGATTTCTTTGATAATAGCTTATTAATTGTAGGTAAAGATATGAAAATCAAAAAAGAAGCAATTTGGCTGCTTGAGGTTAAAGAAAATTAATATAATGGAGGTTCAAATCATGGATAGATTAGAAAGAGTTTTAGGCGGAAATTTGTTTATATAATAAAGTAAAAAAGGGGGACTTTGTGTGTTAGATTTGCATACCCATACAACTTTTTCAGATGGTCATCATACTCCCGAAGAAATAATCTTGAACTCTATAGAAAATGGAGTTAAGGTTATTGGTATTTCCGATCATCATAAAGCATTTTTTATGGAAAAACCTAAATTTAAGCCTTTTGATGAATATATTGATGAAATAAATTATCTAAAGGAAAAATATAAGGATAAAATTGAGGTAAAAGCTGGCATTGAGATAAACCTTAATTTTAATGAAGAAAGAGGAGAAAGCAGAATACCTTACGCAAAGTTAAGTAAAGCAGATTTTGTACTACTTGAAAGAATTGATGGGATGGCAACTTTTGAATATCCTAATAGATATCATATAAAGTTAAAAGACATTGGACAAATAGCTGATAGAATAAATTGTAGGATTGGCCTTGCTCATACTGATTTATTTAAGCTCTCTGAGATCTATTGCCAGGGAAATGGGATTGACTATGGAATGGATTATGTTATTTCTGTATTGAAAAAACACGATATATTCTGGGAATTAAATACTCGCGCTGAACATGAATACTTTGATTACATTATAGATAACTGGGATAGTCCACAGGTTATAAATCTTTTTATGAAGTTGAGAGAACAAAAAATAAATATAACTGCAGGTACGGATACTCATATAATAAGTAGCGATTTTGATATAAAGAAGTTAAGGCTTGCAAATATGATTGCTAGTAGAGAAATTGTACCTGGGAGAGATCTGATACCAGTTGATATAGTATAATATTTAACAGCATAGTTAAGGAAATAAATGAATGAAATTAGAGTTAATTCTTGACTAAGGCATTAGAAGAAGGATATTTGGTGCTAGTAATTTAAGGAGGCCGATTTATATAATAGATCCAAATGGTGGCAGACGTCAAGTAAATGGCGATACTATATTAGCAGATATTATAATAATAGGAATAGTTCTAATAATTATTTGGGCAGCAGCATTTGTTATTGGAATGATATTTGGTATTATTGCAGTTATATTTAAATTTATTGTTAGATCTATAAAAGAGAAAAAAATAACAAATCAACATGGGCATACTACATTAAACTCAACTCCTGTTGAACAACCAGTTCCTCAAATTGAGGAAAAACAAGTACATTACCAACAAAAGTATTATAAAACAACAACACAAGAAGATATCCATTGGTCGAGTACTTCTAGCGGTTCTGTTTCTTCCAATATGAGTTATGAAGAGATGGAAGATTTTAAAGAAGATATGAAAGATTTTGAGAATGAAATGAGCAGAAAAACTAAATCACGTATTTCACTTAAAAATCATATGTATTAATGCTTATACATCCATGTGCAAAAGATTTTTGAAGGAATATAGTGTAGTTAATTAGATAGTGTTTATAGAATTAACTTTGAAGGCGGAGATGAATTACTTAAGGCAGGAAGTTTAATAGAAGAATGGGGTGATTTTTATGCTTTTATTAAGGCGTATTTTGATTGCTAAACGACTTATACATGCATATTATTAGCAAGGAGACGAGTTTCATTCATATCCAACTTCCATAGGAATATTTAATATGAGAAGGTGGTTTTGAATTAGCAACTTTCTATAAAAATCATTTAATTTAAGTAATTATTTTGGGTTTTGTGGATGAAAAATTATCACACTTTGAGAAGTTTTTATGTATTACTTTTATGGCATAGGTATTTAGGGTATAATAATATTAAATATATAAATGTTTTTGTTAATTGAGTAGCAAATATGGAATCGAAGAATATAGTTATAAATAATTTTTAATGAGGTGAAGAAAATGAAGTTGAAAAAAATTAAATTTAATACTCATCAAATACTAAATGATTTAGAAGTTGATTTTTGTGATGGTAATGGAATACCATTAGATACGATAGTTATAATAGGTGAAAATGGAACAGGAAAGACTACCTTGTTAAAAAGTTTATATGAATCCTTTGAAGTTGATTATAAGGGATATAATCCAAAGAATCCGCTTGAAGTTGAGTTACATCCTGGAAATTTTTATACAACTGTTCAGCTCGATGATAAGGAAGTGGGAATGTTAGATCCTGATATTATAGGTGTTAATAGTAATAAAGATTATCCTAAAGTGATATATATGCCAGCAGAAATTAACTTTGATAAGCTTAAAAAAGTAGATAATACATTTAAATTTTTACCTAGTTTTTTAAATATAGTAGATCAAAGCATAACGGAAAATGTTCCTTCA
>Ga0209123_1000622_pt1 | contig 42945 bp, 43 predicted proteins | sample BarGraIncu00431A_FD_184500 | JGI IMG/M metagenome (GOLD analysis project Ga0209123, IMG submission 184500) | Arctic peat soil microbial communities from Barrow, Alaska, USA - Barrow Graham LP Incubations 004-31A (SPAdes) (version 2) | ecosystem: Environmental > Terrestrial > Soil > Wetlands >...
GCACCTTCTTTCAGTTCAGCCGTTGTTTCACCGCGACGAGTGCACCCATCCCAAAAAATGGCTTTGATCCTGGCTTTGGTTGCAGACTCCATTTGGACCAGTTCAACTTCCGCCTGTTTGCCACTCCTTCCCCATTTGCCCTCCATTTTTTGAGGCAATGCGGTTGACTCATCGGCAGCAAATGCAATGCCTGCAAGGCTCAAGACCAAAAGACCGGTCACTATTTTTTTCATTTTCAAATACTCCTTTGGATGAATAACACCGACATCACCTATTTAATTTAAGCGACACTCGCTACAAAAATAGTAGCTGCTCACGCATGCAGAACGGGGGCTAGCGCCTTGTTTCATCGCAGAGAAAATTCAATGGATAAGGCCACTGCGCTATGGAGTTTGGATTTATTGATGATCAGGCGTATGTTTTGATCGGCGCCCCGCACAGCACAGCGTGCAGCACACCGCCGAGCGCGCCCTTGAATGGGTTTCGGGCCAGGCGCTCGTCCATTTTTAAGATTCTTCAGTGACAGTTATAAGTCACTATCAATGATCCTGTATTTCCATCAATATATCCAGAATCAGTTGCATCATTCATCATGAAATCTATCTTCTCACCACCTGAAACTTCAACTTGAACTGTGCTACCCGCAAACGACCACAGCCCAGTTGAACTTCGCTTCAAAACAAGAGAAGCAAATGGAGCTCCAGGCAGAGGTAGCCCTCTACCGGCCCCTGCAGCGGTACCAATCTGACCGTCAGCAGTAAGTAATGGATAGCTTGTGTTTGTTGTCCACGACCAATAACCAGTCGAGTTAAATGAACAGCTTATATTGCTAGAAGGAACTTGAAAAGTTGCACCAGGTATTTTGTTTGCAGATACTAGGAATGTGCCTTGATAAGAACTTGTAGTTGCACTGTATCCCTGCACCTCCGTAAATGACACCCATGATGGCGAGGAGTAAACAAAAAGCTTCACCATTCTTACACTAGTTGTATTAGCGTTTAGGGCAATGTCAACCCACTCTCCCGATTTCCATGCTTGCGTTAACTGGCTACCATGAGAAGTCCAAGTACCGGCTGCCCCATTGGCATCCGTGCTGGTTTGGACTTCAAAAGTGACGGCTCCATTGGGTGACATACTTGGAAGCAAACTAATGCGCCCGATATCCGCGGGTGTAGCGAGCGCAAAAGTAAAGCTTCCTGAATATGTTCCAATGTTTCTGCCAGATGTGATGTTCCCATCCGTGAGGGAATTTGGATACCCGTAGCGACTATAGTCAGCGCAAAAAGTACAAGAATCCGTTACGGTCGCACCAAGCAATAGATTGCTTGCTGCAACTGCTGTAACCGTGATGGTCGTAGCTGCATCAATCACCGTGCCACCATTGGCTTGCAAGTCCGTTTTGATAGTCGCAATCTTGCTGCCCGCCGTGCTGCCCATGGTACACACCACGTTGAAGCCTGTTGTTGTGCGATTAGTGGGGGTCAGGCAGGTGGCCTCTTCAATTGACATGACGGCTGTTAGTGGAAGATTTTGGGCAACGACCGTAAAGGTGAGCGGCACATTCGCAGTAGCTAAGGTGGGGTTGATTGATGACACGCTCGGCGCCATATCTGTGGTATTAATGGTCTTCACCACCGTGGTGCTACCGCCAAGGCTGTCAGTAACCGTGTGACTGACGTTGACCGATCCGCAGGCCGGTAATGAGAAAAATGCGACTACGGTGCTCGCCCCGTGCTGCGTCATCGCACCACTTCCACCAGGGGTCACCACCCATTTATAGTCAGTCAGTGCAGCACCCGCGCCGGCACTGGATGAACTTGTAAGTACCAACGCCGTACAGTCACCTTGGCTCAACCCAGCACTGAATCCAACTATGGGTAGATCAGAAATAGTGAGTGCCACTTTGTCCGACGCTTTAATCACAATTGGCACATCCATGCTGTCCTTGAGGTCTTTGTGGAGTGCTTTCACAGTGAACTGATACGGGCCAGAAGGAAGTGCCAATCTATAAACCCCTCCGTAACTGCTGTCTATATCTTGTTGAGTCGCTGCACTAGGCCCCTCAATATACAAGCGCCATGTGCCTGTTTGATCACGCAACAAAGAATTGTTGAACGCGTCAACAAAGTTGATTTCCACGGTGCGTTTGCTCGGATCGGCGCTATCTTGGCCGACCACTTTTGCAGTCAAAGGTAGTAAGAACGTATTGAAACAACCTGCCCCATTGGTACCGCCCCAAACTTTTTTATAAGGACCTAAGGTTCTTTCGTATCCGGTCGATCCAGCCACCGATAGCCATTCGATTCCCGTATTCACCTCGAGTTTGGCCTTGATAGCCGATTTAAGAACAACATCTGAATATGCTTCCAATTCCATATTAGCGCACAAACTGCCATCCCACGCAGAAGGAGCTGGCCACAGACGATAACCACCCTTGCCATCAAATTTAACGGTTGCTTTACCGCCTAACAATTCTGCTTTGACCGTAAACGGGCGAATGCCACCGACTAACAAATCAGCGGCCAAAGCAACGCCGACATCCTGCGTTACTTCTGCACTGCCTTCAAAATAAGGAAGATAGGCATCAGACAAAGTTGCCACATCAAAGGTACGGGTTTGCAGCGCCCCATCGACACGTGTAATGTCAAAGCCTTTTTCAACATACGCGCCATTAAATTTAAAGACACTCAAATCACCACTAAGGGTGAGCTTACCCGCCATATCGATGTAGATCCAGACCACGACGGCCCCGGCTTTGATCGCACCCAGTTGACCCGCTGAAAGTTCACCGCCAAATGGCGCGAGAGTACCAACAGGCGTGAGATAAAAACCGCCCAAAGGAATAAGTCCTTTTTTGTCGTCGCCATTCAATCCACTGAGTTCAAAATATTTACTGAATTTAACCTTGGTGTTTTTATCCCAAATATTGGCGCCATCACTGCGAATGAGTTCACTCCAAGATGGCAGTTCAACTACCGAAGCATCATCTACTTTGATGCCAACTTTCGCGCCAAACTGACCTGTCAGCTTGACCATGGCCTGATTGAAGCCACCTGTACCAGGGTATTTCTTAAAGTCAAAATCAACTTTTACTTTGGCAGCAAGTTTGCTGATATCTACCGTGCCGTAAATCGTGGCAGACGCAGTTTCGGTACTCCCCTTCTTTTTCACATTGACTTTTTGTGAAAAACCGATACTGCCTTCAAGTGCGCCGTTTTTACACTTGATATTTACCACGGCCTGCAGACCAAGTTGGCATGCTGAGTATTCCAGCCCCGATTGCAGTGTGTTCGGCATTGCGTGACTCAACGTCATACTTCCACCCTTTGGGCTGATAAGCCCGGCGATTGTGGCACCGTCGCGAACAGAATCGAAGTCGATATTCAAAGTGGTAAATACGTCTTCAAGCGCAGCTGGCTGAAGTGACACGCTGCCGTCAGCATTCTTTAAAACCTTGGTGGTCAAGCCAAACGGAATGCCTTGTGCGTCGTTGGCGGGCAGAGCCACAATTTGCCCGGTCTGAGCATTGGCCAAAACCCCTGTTGGATTGGTGACAACCAGTGTGTCACCCTGGGTGGCATCCAAAGTGAGTGTTGTGGCGGCGGCTTCAATTTCTGGAACAACGGTGACACCGCTGGCAATTGTGCCCTGAATGGTTTGTATCGGGCTTGACGAGTCACTGGATGCACCCCCTCCGCCCCCACACGCCACGAGGACCGTAAATACAACAGTAACAAAGATCCCTCGCAAACATCTACGCCAAGTGGGCGATGGGTTGTTAACTTTAAGTCGGGCGTGTGTCATAAGGCTACTTTCAAGTGCTTCAGATAATGAGAAAACAGTTGATCAAAACTGCTTTTGCAGTCCCAGCGTCCAGCTGCTGGGGCGATGTTGATTGGGTGGCGCTTGCAAGCCGTTGACCAAAGGGCTTGCGCCGTGGCCGTATTGACTGTCGGTGTAACGGGCTGTCACGCGCCAGCCCGCCAGCGCTTCTTTTCCGGTGATGGCACCCAAATCCTGGCTGAGGCCAAGCTGCCATTCGTGAAAGTCGTTACCAGTCTGCTCGGCCGCAAAGCCTAAAACGGGCACTTTCACGCTGGCGGACTGCGTTTGCCCCACCAACGCTTGCAGCTCCAGCACCGTGCCGGGCCGGGCCTGCCACTGCACCAGCGCACCCATGGCTTGGGTGGTGTAGTCATACGTTTCACCGTACTGCACCAGGTTGCGCTCCCAGTGGTGCTGGCCGATTTGCACCAGGGGCGTGATCTGCCAGTTGGCTGGCATGGCAGACCAGTTGCGGGTATTCAGGGCGTAGCCAACATTGACGCTGATCTGGCTGGCAGTGTTGCCGGTGCGTGCGCGATACGGGGTGAGGCTGCCGTTACCGGCCTGCAAATAGCCTCTGTAGTCGGTCACGCCGCTTTGGCGCTGGGCTTGCAGGTGCAGCAACCAGCCGCCAGTGGTTTGCCAGCGCAAGGCGAGGCCGATGCTATTTTGATCGCCCGTCTCGGTGTCCAGGCTGCCGTCTGCGGTCAAACCCTGGGTGTCTTGTTCACGATAGTTTTGCTGGTAGGTGCCGGTGTTCAGCTCGGCATACCGGTTGTGCTGCGTCCAGAAAGTCGGGGCGGTTTGTTCAATGGGCTGGTTGGTGGCTTGTTGCGCCAAGGCAAGACTTGAAGCGCTGGTCAGAACAGCAAGACAAACGGCAGACGAAGAACTCAGCATGGCGCATTTTTCAATCAATGTGTAAAAAGTGATTGATTGTGTAAGCCTTGTCGCGTTTTGTCAGTCCCCTAAATAGGGGACAGGAAATCCCTACCCCCTACCTGACACTCCGTCAAAACATCAACACTAAGTTACACTAACTGAAACCTAGTGTTGATACTTTCATGCAACCCATCAAACAACTGACCCGCACGCTGGCTGATTTGGCAACGCCGGAGCATTGCCTGTTTACCCAGTCTGATTTGCGCGCCTTGCTGCCTGCGCTGTCAGACGCAGCGCTGAAGACGCTGCTGAGCCGGGCTGTTTCTGAAGGCCTGCTGGCTCGGGTTTGCCGGGGGATTTACTTGTATGAACGGGTGGACTACCCGCGCGGCTTGGTGCTTTTTCATGCCGCTGCGCGGCTGCGTGCTGACACGTTCAACTACATCAGTCTGGAAACAGCGCTAAGCGAGGCAGGTGTTATTTCGCAAATCCCCATCAACTGCGTGACTCTGATGTCTGCCGGGCGCAGCAACACCATGGCCTGTGGGGCCTGGGGGCGCATTGAGTTTGTGCACACGCGCCAACGCCCGGCGGATGTTGCCCCGCAGTTGCACTACGACCGGCGCTGCCATTTGTGGCGCGCCAGCGTGCCCCAGGCCTTGCGCGACATGCGAACCACGCGCCGCAGTCTGGACCTGGTGGATTGGAGTGTGGCCAATGAGTTTGTTTGACCAACTGGTATCTGAAGCTTTGCGCGGGCAAAACGCTTTGGCACCCCTGCGTGTGGTGGTTGAAAAAGAGCTGTTGCATCACGACATCTTGCGCGAGATGAGTCGTGCGGGCCTGCTGGCAAGCTTGACATTTATCGGCGGTACATGCCTGCGCGCTTGCTATGGGTCGAGCCGTCTTAGCGAGGATCTGGATTTCACCGGGGGTGCGCAGTTCAGCCGCGAGAGCCTGACTGCACTGGCGCAAGTGCTGGTGGAAGGCTTGCAGCGCAAATACGATTTGCAGGTGGAGGTGAGCGAGCCCGCGCGCGAGTCCGGCAATGTGGACACCTGGAAGATGAAGGTGCAAACCCGCCCGCAGCAGCGCAACATGCCGACACAACGAATCAATATCGACATTTGCGCCATCCCCAGCCATGACCCGCAGCCCATGATGTTGCGCAACCATTACGGGGTCGATATGGGCACGGGCGGCCTGATTTTGCAGGCGCAAAGTCGCGAAGAAATTTTGGCCGACAAGCTGGTGGCGTTTGCCTTGCGACCCAACCGCCTAAAAAACCGGGACCTTTGGGACATGGCCTGGTTGCAGCAGCAAGGTGTGGTGTTGCCGCTGGCGCTGCTGCCGCTCAAGCTGCAAGACCACCACTGCGATACGCCGCGTTTTCTTGCGCTGCTGACTGAGCGCAGCCAGGCCCTTTTGACCCAAGCAGATTTGCAGGACGATTTTCGCCAGGAAATGCGCCGTTTTTTGCCCACCCATTTGGTCAAAGAAACCGTTGAACAACCCGCGTTTTGGAAGTACCTGACCACATTGGTTGCGCAGCAGTGCCAGAGCGCCCAAGATTTCCTGTCAAAAAGCAACCCGGCGCCGGTGTTCAGAATGTGAGAAGTGATTGACCCACCCCATGCAAATCAACATCGCCATCATCGAAGACGAGCCCGTGTTCCTGCACCAGTTTCAGCAGGCGCTGGCGCTTGAACCAGGCATGAACGTGGTCGCCACTGCGACTGACTTTGCCAGTGGCCTGGCTTTGCTGAACCAGAGGCCAGCGCCTGATGTTTTGCTGGTGGATTTGGGTTTACCTGGTGGCAGCGGTATTGATGTGATTCGCCAAGCATCCGTGCGCTGGCCAGCGTGCGAGATCATGGTGGTGTCAATGTTTGGTGACCAGCAGAACGTGATGGCGGCATTGCAAGCCGGGGCCACGGGTTACCTGCTCAAGGACAGCCGACCTGAGAAACTCAGCGAGCAAGTCCGGGCGTTAAAGAACGGCGGTAGCCCGATCAGCCCGGTGATTGCACGGATGCTGTTGACGCAGTTGCCATTACCAGATGGACCACCCCGGACCGCCGCACCGCAGCCCAGTGCAGGCTGCCTGACGGAGAAGGAGCGCGAGGTGCTGCAGCTTGCCGCCAGGGGCTACAGCTACAAGGAGATTGCCGACCAGCTGAGCATTGCACCGACCACGGTGGCCACCCACATCAAGCGCGTGTTTGACAAGCTGCATGTCAATTCAAAATCAGCAGCCGTTTACGAGGCCCGCCGTTCCGGTTTCATCGAATGACCAAGCCTCCCAATAATGCACTGCTGTATTGGGTGCTGCTACTGCTGGGTTTGCCCCTGAGTCTTGTCGTGCTCGCAAGCCTGGCGTGGCCCACGTCAAGCCCCTACCGTGTGAGTGTGCTTGAGCGCTGGATAGAGCCGCTGCAAACCACGCGCTTTGACCGCCAGGGCTTTGCCGAGCTGGCCCAACATTTGCCGGACTTTGAGCCAGCGCAGGCGCAAACCGGCACCCAATGGCAGCCTGTGAAGCTGCCGGACGTGATTGAGCTGCCAGCCTCCGCAGAGGTGAATGAACACACGCCTATGGCGCGGGTGTGGTTTCGCTTTCGGCTGCAAATTCCAACCCATAGCACCAGTCCCGATCAGGAATTTGCCGTGTTCGGCAACCGCATGATGGGCGGGGCCTATGCCGTTTGGGCCAATGGCCGACTGCTGCACGCCAATATCAATGACTGGCCAATGCAGTTCAATACGCCGCTGTATGTGACGTTGCCGCTGGAGATGACTGCGCCAGGCCAGAGTGTTGAAGTGTTGATCGCCATGCCGTATCGGCTGAACCAGGGTTACGCGGTGGGTTCTCTCTACGCGGGGCCGGTGGGTACCACGGGCAATGCGCGTGATTGGCGGGTATTTTGGCAAAAACTTGCGCCACAAGCGTCGACCTGGGTGATGCTATTAGTGGGTGGGCTGTCGCTTCACCTGTGGTGGGCCAGACGGCAAGACGACACCAACCTGATGCTGGCACTGCTCTCGGCGGCTTTGCTGGTCTGCAACTGCCAGTATTTCTACAACCCGATGAACAATGAGACGCTGTCCCTTTGGTACAACTCCATCGTTGATTCGTCGGTGAGTTGGGTTCTGGTGCTGGTGTTTTTCTTTACCTTGCGTTTCAAGCGGCGCCACTTTCCCCGCTTTGAGGCGGCGCTGGTGGCGTTTGCGCTGACCATTACCGTAATCACCTTGCCCGTTTGGGACTGGCAAGAGAATGCGCTGCTGTTACAACACTATTTCAACATCGCTGGTTGTATTGGCATGACGGGTTTTGTCACCTGGCGCTCGGTGAAAACCTCTTCTCTGGAGGAGCACGCCGTGACCGGCTCGGTATGGCTGCTGACCTTGTTCGGCATTCATGATATTTTCACCATAACCGCCCAAACACAGCCCGACGAGATTTTTTTGTTCCCTTTTGCGGCACTGGCGATTGCCTCGGCTTTCATGTTTATTTCGCAGCGCCAGCATATCGGCGCCATCAAAGCGCAGGAGCAGTTCACGACCACGTTGGAGATCAGTTTGCGCAAGCGTGAAACTGAACTGCGCGAAAAGCATGCGCAGTTAATTGCCATGGAAAACTCGCGGACCTTGTTGGAAGAACGCCAGCGCCTGGTGCGCGACATGCATGATGGCATTGGCTCGGCCTTGATGACATCGATGATCATGGCGCAGGGTGCGCAAATATCGCCGACACAAATGGCCGACACGCTACGCGATTGTCTGGATGACCTGAAGGCCGTGATTGACTCGCTGGAGCCGGTGGGCCACGATGTGCGGACCTTGCTGGGAACGCTACGCCAACGCTTGGACGATCGCATCAAAAGCGCCGGGCTGGCGCTGGCTTGGAAGGTGGGCGACGTGCCTCCTTTGCCCTGGTTGCATCCGCCACAGGCACTGCATGTGCTGCGCATTGTTCAGGAGGCGCTGTCCAATGTCTTGAAGCATGCGCGGGCTACTCAGGTGGAGGTAGCCGTGGCGGCCACGCTCTCGGCTACCGGTGAAGAAGGGGTCACGATCACCATTACCGACAACGGCCGTGGCTTCGATGCCAGCACTCAAACCACCGGGCGTGGCTTGCGGCACATGCAGGAGCGGGCCAGCACGCTCGGTGGCGCCGTCACTATCAACGCCACCCCCAATGCAGGGGCACGAGTCTGCGTGTGGCTGCCGGGGCCGGGCCATGGTGCATCTCCGACAACTTCGTCCTGACAAGCCTGCAAGAATGCGCCATCTGGTGAAACGGTACCTGGCATATGCCAAATAGGCCTGTAGCCGCCGTACTACCTGCGTGAGTAGCTATTGAATTAATAGCGAGTGGCGAATGTTCATGCGCCTGGCGTGAACGAACTTTGTCTTAAAAACACTCGTTCTCCAGCTGGTCCAGCCAGGCCAGTCCCAACTCGTCGCCACGGTCCTCGAACAGCTCGCGGATCTGGTTGACAAAGCTGGCCAGCAGTAGCAAGTCATCCACCCGAGCGCCTTCGGTTGCGTTGCGGCGCTGGTTGAAGTAGGTCCAAAAGAGGTCGTTGGCTTCGCGGGTGTGCGAGTCGATGCGATCGAGCATGCGGTTGGCTTGGCCGTCAAAGTCGATGCCTTTGAACGTGCGATAGCGGTCAACAAAGTCGGTGGCCAGACTGTCTGTGGTGTCGCTCATGCCGACTCCGGCGTGTCCAACACCGCCTTGAGGTTCAGGGTCATGTTGGTCTTGGTGGCATCAACATAGGGGCAGATGCCTTTGGCGCGCTCCATCAGGCTGTCGGCGGTGGCTTGGTCCAGCGGTCCGGCCATGAAGGCGGTCAGGCTCAGCGCCATGCGGTACACGCCTTCAAAGTTGACATACATCGACAAGGTGGCTTCGATGTAGCAGCCACGCAGTGGCAGTTTGTCGTTTTTGGCGATGTGGCGGATGGAGTGTTCGAAACAAGCTGCAAACGCGCCCGCAAACAATTGCTCGGGGTTGGTGCCGTCGCCCTTGCCGCCCATCTCAGTTGGAACGGCAAGCTTGAGCTTGAAGCTGCCGTCTTCGGTTTGTATCTGGCCAGCGCGACCGCCCTGGGTCAGCATGGTGGTTTTATAGACGAGATCCATCAGATGTTTTTCTTTCCCTGGAGCAGCTTGGCCTTGTCGGAAGGGCTATAGTGGTCAAAGTGGCCCTGTGCAGCGGCGACGCGGCGGTGGGCCATGCGGATGGCTTCGATCTTGCCGGCGGGGGCCAGCGGCGAGACACATTTTTCCAATTCGGTGCTGCCGCATTGGGGGCACGCGGGGACGGTGTCTGAGCGCACCAGCGTCTCAAAGGAGTGGCCGCAGGCTTTGCAGTTGTAGTCGTAAATGGGCATGGTGTTCTCCGGGGTGTTCAGGTTGGTGCAGCGCAACGCTCGGTGGGCGAGGCGCAGCCTTCCAGTGAGGCAGGAGATGCAGGGTTCGTGCCAAGTCCAATCCAGTCGTTAACGTCAGCGGTATCAAAGCCGACATGGCGCGTGCCGTTGTCGGTGCGCTGCATCAGGGGGCGGCGAATCAACAAAGGGTCGGCCAGCAGCAGGGCCAGCGCGGTCACGGCATTGATCCCGTCAGGCTGGACTTCGCCGCTTTTGATGCGCGGTGCGGCGCGGTTGAACCAGTCAGAAACCGGCAAAGGCTTGAAAAAAGCCAGCAGACTGTCGGGCGTCCAGGGCTCGGTCAGCAGGTCGCGCCGTTCCAGCGTGTGGCCGGCCGCTTCCAGTGCCTTGCGTTGGCGGGCGTTGCCGCCACAACCGGGCTTTTCAAAGAAAACAAGGTGGGTCATGGGGCAGCCTTTCAATTCAGGGCAGCCAAAGCGGCGGGGCGGCGCATGGCTGAGCGCAGCAGTTGCAGGCATTCGCGACTGGCGGCCATGTCCAGCGCGCTGAAGTCGTCTTGCGAGACCAGGTGTGGGTTGGCACCCAAATCAAGCAGGGTCGCCACGACCGCTGGTTTGCTGGAGGAGGCCGCGTACATCAGCGCGGTGGCCTCGACCAGGTTGGCGTGGTCGATGGGAACGCCCTTGGCCACCAGGGTGCGGATCAGTGATGGCTCACCGTTGACACAGGCCAGCCACAGCGCGTTGTTGCCGTCGTGGTTGACCGAGTCCAGCGGGACGCCAATATCCAGCAGTGCGTCCACAACCGCCACGGAGCCGCGCCAGGCGGCATACATCAAGGGCGTGTTGCCATGCTGGCCGGGTGCCTCGGGGCGGGCCGGATCAAAGCCTTCTTCGCTTAGCCAAGTGGCCAGCGGGGCAGGAACCACGGGGGCGTTGGCCGGGCTGGTCGTGGTACTCGGGGCGACAGGTGCAGGCAGTACGTCGGCCAGCGGTTGCGGGCCGCTTAACTGGCCCTGGCGATCAATGGCGGTCCAGCCGCCCACCAGGTCCGCCACATCGGTAAAACCAAAGTCGGTGAACATCTCGGCCCAGGTCTGGCTGGCGTTGCCGTGGTAGCAGTAGATCAGCACCGGCCGGTTTTTGGACTCGCGCATTAGCAGGCGTTCGTGGTTGCGCCCGTCCAGGCGGGTGCTGCCCGCGAGGTGGCTGACGCTGTGGTGGCGTGCTTCGCGGGCATCGAGCAGCAGAGTGCCTGGGCGCGTTGCCAGCCAGGCCAGCACTTGTGCAGGGCGCAGGCGTTGGAATCGTGTTTCAGCCATGGTTAGGTCCTTCCCGGTGAGTCAACAGATGGGCGTAGGGCGGCTCGGTGGCGATGCGGTCATCGTTCAAAGGCAAGCCCACGGTGAAGTGGTAAACAGATTGCAGTGGGGCCGTGGTGGCGGGCTGCGCCAAGCCGATCAGCTGGTGCAGCGCGTCATCAAAGAAGCAGCCAATGCCGGTGCCGCGCAGTCCCAAGGCTTCGGCCTCCAGGTACAGCGCCTGACCGATCAGGCCTGCTTCTTGTAGTCGCTCGCGGTAGGCGCCCGCTTCGGGCAGCGGGTTGAATTCTGCCAGCAGCGCAAAGCCCAGGATGGCGTCCGAGCCCAGGGCCTGATGGCAGTTCAGGGTGCGCAAGGTGTCGGCCAGCGCGGGGTTTTCGGCCAGACACCAGAGCGGGGCGTCAACCGGCGCGTCGGGCACCGGGCTGAGCGCCAGCGTGTCGGGCAGGCTGGCGCGCAGCAATTCGTCTGCTGTGTCGCTGCGCCCCAGCCAATAAGCACCGGGCGCCAGGCCATCGACCCGGTGCGCAAACAGCAGCACATGGACGCGAGGTTCGTCGGGTCCGGCATCGAAGGGCAGGCGGGCTGGGTGCAGGGCGCGCAGCAGCAGCCAGAGCTGGTCCAGCGGCATGCGGGCGCGGGCGTCAAAGCGCTGGGCGCTGCGGCGCTGGCGGATCAGTGTGGCGGCGGGCTGGGTGCTGCGCGGCAAGTCGGGGAAAGTCTGGGCGACAGAGCGTTCTGCTCCGTGTCCCCCGCCCGCTGTGCGGGCTCCTCCTTGACCTGCGCAGAACGCTCTGTCACCCAGACTTCTCGGTGCTTCCGGTGGCGCGCTATGCACACGGGTTGCCGCAGCGACCGCGTCGATCACCGGCCAGCGGTACATCGGGTGGCGGTCGAGTCGGTTGGGCACGCCTTGCCATGCAGTCGGTGCTGACCAGTTCCACGGCGCGTCTTGTTGCTCGGTCACACCGTGGGGTAGCAATTCAAACAGCGCGTCCGGCTCTTCGCGCTCGGCCTTGGCAAAGTCGTCCTCGCGGTCCAGGCCGAGCAGGGCAGCGAGTTGGGCGGTGCTGCCCGCTACCGGTTGCAGTTGCCAGCCCAGCACGGCCGCGGCGTAGCGCAGGGCACCAATGGCATGGCCGACGTCCAGTTGGCAGTAGCGAAAAGCACGCTCGCCGTATTTCCAGGCTTCGCGCCATTGAATGCTGGTGAAGGCGACAAAAGCGCGACTTGTTGTGTTTGCGACAGTGGTTTGTGCGGCGAAGCTGGCGCGCTGTTCCAGCGCATGTTCGCGTGGCGCATAGTGGTGGATGCCATCCGCGATGCCTGTGGTGCCCTGGGTGATTAGCCAGACTTCGGTGGGGTGCAGGTTGCCGCTGGAGGGGTTCACGCGCATGGCCCAGCGGTCCGGGCCGTACTGCTTCCAGGCCGACAGGGCAAAGCTGAGTTCAAACAGCAAACCAAGGGCCTCAATGTCCAGTGGGCGGGGCGCAATGCGACCGGGCTCGAACAGATCGGCCCAGCTTGTGGCCAGTTTGTCGGCATTGAGCGCCAGCTTGGTGAGCGGTGCGCCGTCGTAGCGGCGAAACGGGTCGGGCTGGGCATCCCAGTCCAGCGTGTCGGGGCCAGCGGCATAGCCGTTTAAGCGGTGTTTGGTGCGCTCGTGATAGTCCTGCGCGGTGGTCAGATCGTTCTCAAGCGCGGTGGACTCAGTCATGACTCAGCTCCTTCAGGCTTTGCGCCAGTGCCAGCAGACCGCTGGTCTGGTCGGTGATGGCTTGCACGGTGTGGGGCTGCAGTCGGTGCAACCAGCGCTGGGGCAGCCGGGAAGCGCCACAACGCGCACCCGCCAGCATGCCAACGATGGCGCCGGTGGTGTCGGCATCATCACCCTGATTCACCGTGGCGACCACTGCGTCTTCAAAGTCCTCGTGCAGTGTCAGGTAATGCAGCACGGTTTGCACGGTGTCCACCACGTAAGCCGTGGCTCGGCCACGGTAGGGGGTGATGTGAAAGGTCGGGTTGGCGCTGATCCACTGCGCCACCCAAAGCTGGCATTCGCTGTGGCTTGCGCCATTCATCAGCAGGCGCAGTAAGTGCCCCACGCCCAGGGTAGCGGCATCAGACAGCGGGTGGTGGTGAGTCAGGTGCGCTTGGGCGATGGACAGGCGCTCGAACGCCGGGTCGTTGCCGAGTGTGGTCAGCACGGTGGGCAGGTTGCGCATCAGTGCGCCGTTGCCGGCGTCACCGGGGTTGTACTCGCCGGCCAAGGTGCCATCGTGCAAAAACCGCAGGATGCCACGGCGGCAGGTGTTGCCGCAGTCCACTGGTTTACCTTGAAACCAGCGAACATAAGCCTTGCCAATGAGGCGTAGCAAGGCATCATCGTCGTTCATCAGGCCCTGCATTCCGCCCGGGCCTCCTTCGAGCAAGGCGGCTCCCAGCGCCAGGCTCATGGTGGTGTCATCCGTGACCTGTCCGCGTGCCAGCTTGAGCCAGCCTCCGCCGATGATTTCGTTGTGCACGCCGTATTGCAGCGCGATTTCGCGCGGGCGCATGAATTCCACCGTGGCGCCCAGGGCATCGCCAATGGCCAGGCCCAGGTAGGCGCCCAGGGCCTTGTCAAACAGTTCACGCATAGCGGGCCACCACTTCAAAATCGCCACCGAGGGCCACTACTTCCTGTTCGCCCTGCAATACCTGGCCGGGCAGCAGGCCGGGGAACACCAGCACCTTGCAGGTGGGCACCTGGACTTCAAACACCCAGTCGCCAAAGCAGGATGCGTCCTCTTGCGACAGGCTGAACGAGATGATGTTGTTAAGCCGGATCGTGCAGCGGCGGTCCGTCAGTTGACCTGCCACGACTTGTTCTTCGCACTGATTGCTGCCGCGCCACAGCCGCAGGTGGCGGGTGGGAGCGGTAGAGCCTGCAGGGGCGTAGCGGCGTAGCGCCCATTGGCAAAATTCGTACAACAAATCGAGTTGTTGATGGATGTTGTTGTTGTTGTGTCGGCTGGCCGCTTTTTCTTGCAGATAGGCGACCCAGGCCGGAGAGGGAAAACGCGCCAGTGGCGCTTTGTGAAAACTGGGCACCAAACCAAAGCGGCTTTCCACCCAGCCTTTCAGGACGGCGCCCGCCGGGCCGTTGGCATCCATGCCCCAGCCCTGCAGCAGCTTGCGCCAGCTGCTGCGCCAGCGGCGCTGCTCCGCCACGCCCAAGCCAGCAAGTTCGTGGGGCTCAGGCTTGCGCAAACCAAAGGCAATGACCAGGTAATGCACAAACATGTCACGGGCCTCGCTCAAATCCTGGCTACGCTCGAGTAACGCAAAAAGGCCCGGATGGGCCTCGCGCGTTCCTGCGATGGACAGTGGTACCGGGTTGGCGTTGAACGCGCTGCTGGCCAGTACCGGCGCAGGCACACCAACCAGGTTGGTGCTGTACCAGCGATGCGGCTGATCGAGTTCATCGTCTACGGCCATGACCAAGGCGCACGGGTTTGAGTCTCAGGTTCCGTCGCGAGCAGCCCGAGGTCGTGTCGAGAAGCGCAGCCGTACTACCGTACGGCGAGCATCACAGGCGCGAGATCGGGTTGCGCAGCAGGAAGATGAGGCTCAAACAGGGCGGTTTTCGTTGGGGTTGCGGACCGGTCCCATCAAAGCCAGACCTTCGTCATAGGTGATGGTGTCAAAGGTGACGTCGTATTTGAGTGCAGCATCAGCCACGGCATCGAGCTTGCCGGCCGTGTCTTTCTTCTTCAGGTCGTTCTTTTCGAGGTAGAACAAGTCAAGCAGTTCGTTGTACACCGTCGATTCAAGGATCGGCAGCACATAGAACATGGCGCCTTTGTAAGGCACCTGGTACTTTTTGGACAAGTCGATGTTGTCGCAGAACAGGAAGTATTTGCCACCGGCACTGAGCGTGTCGCCCAACACCTCAGCCACGTCCTTCAGGTACTCAAAGCTGAGCAGATAGCCTGCAAAGAAAGGCAGGTGTTTCTCGCCGACATTGGCAATGGCGAAGGCCTGGCCGCAAGCGAGCAAAGGGGGGCGGGCTTCGTCAGCCAGCTGGGGGGCAAAGCGCAGGGCCAGTTCGCCACGGAAGCCAAAGCGGCCTGGCTTGCTGGTGGCGGCTTTAAGCAAAGGGTTGAGCATTCGGCCTTCGCTGTCAAGTCGTGCGAATGCGGTGTCGGCTAGTGTGGCAGTCATGAAGATTCCTTCGTTGTGGTTGAAATGGTCGCGCAGGTGCGTGTTGATCCGCTCTCTATCTGCAATGACCGTACCAGGTCCAAACCAGGCCTGCCAAGCTGCAAACACGACATAAACAGAACTTGTGGGTGATGGTTCAGGGGATTTTTACGACAGACGAATCGTTTTTGTCGGGAAGCGAACAAAGCCAAAAAACCATCACATCACCATCGTACAAACCGTGTTTTCCCTCTGTAGAAGGGCTATTTTTAAAGTTTATTCATCCATGTTTTTGGCATGGCACGGAAGCTGCAATAGCCATGGAGCGGGACACAAGTCCGGCCGACGTGAACCTAAAAGAAGAAGACCAACAGGCACGAAAGCTGACCCATAGTCGCGGCAACGCAACCTTAGGTTTTTTAATCTTTCTCTTTATTGGAGTACTGACATGGCAAAACTTCGGCAAATCGCCTTCTACGGCAAAGGTGGCATCGGTAAATCGACCACATCCCAAAACACCTTGGCAGCTTTGTCTGACCTCGATCAGAAGATCCTGATCGTCGGTTGCGATCCCAAGGCTGACTCCACACGCTTGATCCTGCACGCTAAGGCACAAGACACCATCTTGTCGCTCGCTGCTGAAGCCGGTTCGGTGGAGGATCTCGAGCTCGAAGACGTGATGAAGATTGGTTACAAGAACATCCGTTGCGTTGAGTCCGGTGGCCCAGAGCCAGGCGTTGGCTGTGCTGGCCGCGGCGTGATCACTTCGATCAACTTCCTGGAAGAAAACGGCGCTTATGACGGCGTGGACTATGTGTCCTACGACGTGCTGGGTGACGTGGTGTGCGGTGGCTTTGCCATGCCCATTCGTGAAAACAAAGCGCAAGAAATTTACATCGTCATGTCCGGCGAAATGATGGCCATGTACGCTGCCAACAACATCTCCAAGGGTATTCTGAAGTACGCCAACTCGGGTGGCGTGCGTCTGGGTGGCTTGGTTTGTAACGAGCGTCAGACCGACAAGGAATACGAACTCGCTGACGCGCTGGCCGGCATGCTGGGCAGCAAGTTGATTCACTTTGTGCCACGCGACAACATCGTGCAACACGCTGAACTGCGTCGCATGACCGTGATCGAATACGCACCAGATTCCAAGCAAGCTGCTGAATACCGCACGCTCGCTTCCAAAGTGCACAACAACGCTGGCAACGGCACGATCCCAACACCCATCACGATGGATCAGTTGGAAGACATGCTGATGGAATTCGGGATCATGGACACGATCGACGAAACCCAAGTCGGCAAGTCTGCTGCAGATCTGGCTGCTGCTGCCGCCTAAGAGGTGCTGAACCCGGTCTGGCTCGTTGCAAGATGAGTCAGATCGGGACTAGTACCAGATGAAAACATTTACCTACTGGAGTTCCCCCATGACTGCCACCGTTGAAGAGCGCAAGGCCGCGAACAAGGCCCTGATTGATGAAGTGCTGAAGGCCTATCCCGAAAAGATGGCCAAGCGGCGCGCCAAGCACCTGGGCTCGTTTGAAGAAGGCAAGCCCGATTGCGGCGTCAAGTCCAATATCAAGTCATTGCCTGGCGTAATGACAATTCGCGGTTGCGCCTACGCTGGCTCTAAAGGCGTGGTGTGGGGCCCGATCAAGGACATGGTCCACATCAGCCACGGCCCGGTCGGCTGCGGCCAATACTCGTGGGCTGCCCGCCGTAACTATTACATCGGCACCACCGGTATCGACACCTTTGTGACGATGCAGTTCACCTCTGATTTCCAAGAGAAAGACATCGTCTTCGGTGGCGACAAGAAGCTCGAAAAAATCATCGACGAAATTCAAGAGTTGTTCCCTTTGAATAAGGGCATCTCCATCCAGTCAGAATGCCCCATCGGCCTGATTGGTGACGACATTGAAGCTGTGTCGAAAAAGAAGAGCAAGGAACTCGAAGGCAAGACCATCGTGCCCGTGCGCTGCGAAGGTTTCCGTGGCGTGAGCCAGTCGCTCGGTCACCACTTGGCCAACGATGCGATCCGCGATTGGGTGTTCGATAAGGTTGACCCTAACAAGCACCCTGAATTTGTCTCGACACCGTACGACGTGGCCATCATTGGTGACTACAACATCGGTGGCGATGCCTGGTCCAGCCGCATCTTGCTCGAAGAAATGGGTCTGCGCGTGATTTCCCAGTGGTCCGGTGACGGCACCATTGCTGAAATCGAGAACACGCCCAAAGCTAAACTCAATGTGCTGCACTGCTACCGTTCGATGAACTACATCAGCCGGCACATGGAAGAGAAGTACGGTATTCCATGGGTTGAATACAACTTCTTTGGCCCCACGATGATCGAGAAGAGCCTGCGCGAAATCGCCAGCCACTTTGACGACGCCGTCAAAGCCAAGGCTGAAGAAGTCATCGCCAAGTACAAGCCGCTCATGCAAGCCGTGGTTGACAAGTTCAAGCCGCGTCTGGAAGGCAAGACCGTCATGTTGTACATCGGTGGCCTGCGTCCCCGTCACGTCATCGGCGCCTACGAAGATCTCGGCATGGTCGTGGTCGGTACCGGCTACGAGTTCGGTCACAACGATGACTACCAACGCACGACGCACTACATCAAAGACGCTACGTTGATTTATGACGACGTGACCGGCTATGAGTTTGAGCACTTCGTTGACAAGGTCAAGCCTGACCTGGTCGGCTCCGGTATCAAGGAAAAGTACGTGTTCCAGAAAATGGGCGTTCCTTTCCGTCAGATGCACAGCTGGGATTACTCCGGCCCATACCACGGCTACGACGGCTTTGCCATCTTTGCCCGTGACATGGACATGGCCATCTCCAGCCCGATCTGGGGCCTGACCAAGGCGCCCTGGAAAAAAGCAGCCTGAACCCCGGTGGCCGGCGTGTGCCGGTTGCCTTTCCCGATGACTAACGAGGTCGGTGACCTGACCTCGTTTCAACCGATAACTTTTGGAGCCCGTCATGCCTCAATCAGCCGACAAGATCATTGACCACGAACTGTTGTTCCGTGAACCCGAGTACAAAACACTCCTGGCCAATAAGAAAGAATTTGAATTCAACCATTCGGACGAGACTGTCAAGTCAATCGTCGAATGGACCAAGACCGAAGACTACAAACAAAAGAACTTTGCCCGTGATTCACTCGCTGTGAACCCCGCCAAAGCTTGCCAGCCACTGGGCGCTGTGTTTGTCGCTAACGGTTTCGCCAAGACCTTGAGTTTTGTGCACGGTAGCCAGGGCTGCGTGTCCTACTACCGCTCGCATTTCTCGCGTCACTTCAAAGAGCCGACCTCTTGCGTCAGCTCTTCGATGACCGAAGATGCAGCCGTGTTCGGTGGCCTGAACAACATGGTCGATGGCCTGGCCAACGCCTACAGCTTGTACAAGCCCGACATGATTGCCGTCTCGACCACCTGCATGGCCGAAGTGATTGGTGACGACGTTGACGCCTTCATCAAGACCAGCAAGCAAAAAGGCAGCATTCCTGAAGAATTCGACGTGCCGTTTGCTCACACACCCGCCTTCGTCGGTAGCCACATCACCGGCTACGACAACGCGCTGTTGGGTGTTCTGCGTCACTTCTGGGATGGCAAGGCCAAGACCACTGAGCCTTTGGTGCGCGTTCCTAACGACAGCATCAACTTCATTGGCGGCTTTGACGGTTTCGTCGTCGGCAACATGAAGGAAATCCGCCGGATTTTCAGCCTGTTCGGTGTCAACGTGAACATCATCTGCGACCCATCGGGCAACTGGAATACACCGACTGACGGCGAGTTCCGCATGTACGCTGGCGGCACCACCAAGGAAGAAGTGATTGCGGGCCTGCATGCCAAAGCCACGATCGTGTTCCAGGAATACTGCTGCGAAAAAACCACCAAGTTCATTCGTGAACATGGCCAGGAAGTTGTCGTGCTCAATGCGCCCGTGGGCGTGGCAGGCACCGATGCATTCCTGATGGAAATCTCTCGCCTGACCGGCAAGCCAATTCCTGCCGAGCTGGAAAAAGAGCGCGGCGAAATCGTTGACGCCATGGCTGATAGCCAAGCTCACCTGCACGGCAAACGTTTTGCCCTGTATGGCGATCCTGATCAGATGATTGGTTACTCCCAGTTCCTGTTGGAACTCGGCGCTGAGCCTGCTCACGTCGTGTCCACCAACGGCGGCAAAGAGTGGGAAATCAAGATGAATGCCCTGTTTGCTTCGTCTCCTTACGGCGCTGGTTGCAAGGCCTATCCAAAGCGCGATCTGTGGCACCTGCGTTCGCTGTTGTTCACTGAGCCAGTGGACTTCATGATCGGCAACACCTACGGCAAGTTCCTGGAACGCGATACCAAGACACCGCTGGTGCGCCTGGTGTTCCCGATCTTTGATCGTCACCACTACCACCGTTACGCCACCTGGGGCTATGACGGCGCGATGCGCGTGCTGATCATGTTGCTCGATGAGTTCTTTGAAGCACTCGATGGCAACACCATGGAAATCGCGAAGACCGATTACAGCTACGACATCATTCGTTAAGTTGTAAAAAGGGCCGGGACTCATCTCCCGGCCCTTTTTTTCTTACCTGCGCTTTACCCTATTGGAGTACCTCATGGTCGATGAATTCTCTGGCTCTGTACTCACCAAGATCGATACGGCACCGGTCCCCACCTACATCAAGACCACACAGGATGGTCGCAAAGTTGAGGTCATTGACGGTTGGGTCTGTCTGGGTGGCGTGCGTGAGGCCGACAGCCTGATCCCGATGGATGAGCATCCCAATCGCCAGGCCATCGTCAAAGCGGTGCCGGGTGCCACCCATGCGGCCGGACGCTTGCCGTTCACACTGGCGGAAGCCGCGATGGCACAAAATGCCTTGTCGGCAGCGCAGCGGGTTTTTGACGCCAGCCCGGCGGGCATTACCCAGCGACTGCGTCATGCGGTGTGGGCCAAGGCCACGGCCGAAGGCGTGGAATAAGTTTGACAACCAGCTAACCGGGAGCTAGCCATGATTTATGTCGTTGAACTCCCCAGCCAAGGCCACCCAAGGGCCTGGTTTGCTTACGATAAAGAAGATTTCGCCCACAAGATGGGAACGCTGGCCAGCCCTGACGGCGAGCGTTATGTCTACTGGAATGAAGCCGAAGCGGTGGCTGCCTTTGAAGGCCGCGACCCGCTCATTGCCGGTAAAGAACTCTGGCGTGCAAGGCATGCGCTGCATGAGCAGCTGGTGTCGCTTGACGTATTGACGGACGACTAAGACGGAGCTCGCATGAAGCTGCGCATCGAACGCTCGCATGCCCAAACGCTGGCGCTTGAGTTTCCCGAGCTGGCGACCTTGACGGACCAGCTGCGCTTTGGCACCCATGCCGAGGTCAGGCTGCAGCAGCTCGCCCCAGGCGTGCTCGACCGGTTGGGCCAGTTGTGGCAAGACGGTGGCGACAGCCAGCAGCGCCGTGCCGCGCAGCTCATCTCATTGCGCGAGGTGTTGCACAACGGCACGGCCGAACGCTTCACCGCCGATACGCTGGAGCAAGTGGTACCAGCCTTTGTGCGTTACATTGCCGCCGATGCCCGCTGCGGTTGGCTCTTCACCGCCGACACCGACAGCCGTCCGCTGGCCTGGTGCCCGACCCGCATCGACTACACGCCCGCCTCCCATGAGGAAACCGGCAAGGTATTCATTGAGCTCAAGGCAAATGCCCGAGGCGGCATCATCACGCACACCCTGCGCTTGTCCGGTGTGGATGTCACCGGTCGCAGCGTGGCCGAGATGCTGCTCTCCCGCGGGCTGGTGCGAGAGAACCCGGGACTCATGGACGCTTATGAAGCGACTCAGGCGCGTTACTTTGACTGGCGCGGCCAGAGCGGGACCCAGTTTGAAGGTCGCGGGACCGCCTATTTTTCGGAAGACCCGACCGCTACCCACCGCGACAGCGACTGGTTGCGCAAGGATGTGGTGATTCTGTCGGCCCAAGGCGCCGCTGCGCGGCTGGTCAACGACGAAGGCGTGCTGCAGCAGCGCAATCCCAGCCTGGAAGCCACCGGCGAAGTGCTCACCAACTACTTGTCCAAGGCGGCCAAGAGCAACCATTTTGATGCCGAAGACGAAGTCAAGGCGGTGCAAGCCGAGCTGGATCAACGCCCGGGGCTGTTCAAGCGCCTGCCGGTGCATCCGCTCATCTTGATGTTCCATCTGGAGTTGCACCACCATGTGTGGGTCCATGCGGATGACCTCAGTGCCTATGTGTACCAGCCGCAACTCAAAAACAAGCTGGTGCTGCCGCCCGAGCAGACCGACCTGATCGACATCCTGACCGCCGAGATGGACGTGCTGATGGACGACATCATCGCCGGCAAGTCCGGCGGCACCACCGTGCTGTGCGCCGGACCGCCCGGCGTGGGCAAAACGCTCACGGCCGAGGTCTATGCCGAGATCATCGGGCGACCGCTGTATCGCGTGCATTCTGGCCAGCTCGGTTTGAATGTGGCGACGATGGAGGCGGCCCTGAAAGACGTGTTGCTGCGCGCGCAGCGCTGGGGCGCCGTGCTGCTGATTGACGAGGCCGATGTCTACATCAAGCGCCGCGACGACAACCTGACCATGAACGCCGTGGTCGGCGTGTTCCTGCGGGTGCTGGAGTACTTCAATGGCCTGCTGTTTTTGACCACCAACCGCATCGATGACATTGACGAGGCCATCGTTTCGCGCTGCATTGCCCTGATCCGCTACCATCCGCCCGACGCGGCCAGCCGGCGCCGCATCTGGCAAGTCATGGGCGAGCAGTTCGCCCTGGGCCTGGGGGACGACATGCCGACCATGCTGGCGGCCTTGTTTCCTGCGGCCACCGGGCGTGACATCAAGGGGCTGGCCAAGCTGGTTGCCAAATATTGCCACCACAAACAGGTGGCGGCGACGCGCGAGGTTTTCTTGCGCTGTGCGATGTTTCGCGGTCTTGACCCCAGCGGCACGCTGCAGGCGTGAGACCGGATTTTTGACCCTAGGAAAATGATGAAAAACGTAGAAGAATTTTTAGCCCACACCATCCAGCTCGAGAGCGAGGCCGCCTTGCGTTTTGGCCAGCTGGCCGATGCCATGACCACCGCCGGCAACAAAGAAGTGGGGCGCCTGTTTCGTCGCCTGGCCGATTATTCCGTGCTGCACCTGGGCGATGCCCGGGCCCGTGCCGGTTTTCGTACCCTGCCGGAGATGAAGGCGGGCGACTACCGCTGGCCAGATATTGAGAGCCCCGAAGCCGCCGCGATCTGGGCCGCCGACCCCTTTATCGGCATTGAACAGGCGCTACAAGTGGCACTGGATGCCGAAACGGCCGGTCTCAATTTCTACGACGACGTCCTGCAAAACACGACAGACCCGGAAATCCGGGTGCTGGCCAAAGAGTTTGTCGAAGAAGAGTCCGAGCACGTCGCCGAACTCAAGCGCTGGATGCAACTGCATTTGAGCGGCGCTAAGCTGCCCACGGGTGCTTGATAGTTGAATCTACGGATAAGAATAGGCGCTAGCCCCCATCAATCGTGCGTGAGCAGCTCTGTAATTGATAGCGAGTGGCGGGGCGAATATTCACCGAATCATGTGATCAAACGCATCGGGCGGGCTGGCCAACGGATTTGGCCATTGCCCCGCTATGATCTGATGCCATCAACGGGGGAACGCTAACAATCCCCTATCGCGACCGCCCACGCAGGCGGTTCAGTCCAACATGGTTTATCTGCCGCGGGAGGTGTCTATGGTTTCTTTGAGCATTGCAGCGCGGCGGATAAACGCTGATCGTTATGCCTTATGAACCAAGTTGCACAGCCAATGGAGATTCGCCGCCTCGGCGCTGATGACGCTGCGGCGTTTTCGGCCTTGCGGCGGGAAGTCACACGAGATAACCCTGTGCCAATGGGTTTGACGTTCGAGGAAGAACTCACTCGCACTTTGGATGCTTTTCGAGCGCAACTCTCTTCGCCTCTTCCAAACGCTATGTTCGGTAGCTTTGTCGAGAACGAGCTTGCCGCAACAGCGGCGGTTAGCCGCGCAGGCCAGTTCCCGTCTTCGTACCACAAAATGGTGATGTGGGGTGTTTTCACTTCGCCTCGTTATCGGCGCCGAGGTCTGAGCCGGCAGGTTGTAGACACCGCGCTTCAACATGCCTTCGACAACGGTGTGAATCGCGTGAACTTGCAGGTGTACATGCCCAACGAACCGGCAATCGCGCTGTACAAAGCAATCGGCTTTGTGGAATACGGAGTTGAGTCTGACGCCGTGTGCCTTGATGGCCACTATCACGACGGGCTTCATATGACGCTTGTGAGAGACAGGCATAACAAGCCGCTGCATCCGACCGCCCCCGGCGGCGGCTGAGCGGCGGCGTTGGGCCTTTATTTTGACATCGAAGTGAGGTAAGCAATGGATCTAAAACTACGCGGACGTACCTGCCTGATAACCGGCGCGAGTGCTGGTATCGGTGCCGGAATTGCAAGAGTTCTCGCCAGCGAAGGCGTCAAGATCGCCATGACTGCGCGTCGCGCGGATCAATTGAAAAAGCTTGCAGCGGAGATTCAGGAAAGTACAGGGGTTACACCTGTAACGGTGGTCGGCGACATAACCAACGAGGAAGATATCACCCGCATCGCCGAAAAATCGATTGACTCACTCGGCCAGATCGACATTCTCGTGAACAGTGCCGGTGGCTCGCGACCACTCTCCGTCGGCGATAACAATGCTGTGTGGGAGGAAGCGTTCGCACTCAACTTCACCGCCGCAAGGCGCTTGACTGAAGCCATGCTACCGGCAATGCGTGCTCGACGTTGGGGGCGCATCATCAACATCAGCGGTTCTATGGAACCTCGCTCGTTGAATGCAGCTAGCGCGGCCAAGGCCGCGCTTCATCTCTGGGCCAAAGGCCTCTCTTGCGACGTAGCGGTTGACGGCATCACCATCAACTGCATTCCACCGGGCAGAATCAACAGCGAACAGACCCTCAACAAGCTCCATCCGACCGAGGAAGCGCGGCGAGCCTTCATTGAAAGGAACATTCCCGCCGGATATTTCGGCGATCCAGAGGACATTGGCTATCTGGTCGCTTTCCTGGCTTCGCCGCTTGCGCGCTATATCACGGGGGCTGTGATGCCCGTGGACGGCGGCATGCATTTCTTTGCTCACTGAATCGAGTGGCGAGGCCCAGCGGTCAAGCGGGACGCCCCTTACCTCTACGTTAGGCACTTTTTCAAACACTGGAAGCACCAACATGAACACATCGTTTCATTTCATCGCTCTGCCACATGATCAGTTTGCTCCGCTCTTTAGTTTGACTGACTCAGAGTTAGAAGCAGTCGACGCGCGCCGAATGGTTGTCGACGAGAAGCCGGGATTTCCATGTCGGGTTAGCCTCGTTGACGCGGAAATTGGCGAGACGGTGATACTCCTTCCGTTCACGCATCACATAGTTTCATCTCCGTATCAGGCATCTGGACCGATTTTCGTCCGAAAGGGTGCCATTTCAGCTACTCCAGCAGTAGGCGAAATCCCAGTCATGTTCAACCATCGATTGTTGTCCCTTCGCGGTTACAACACCGCAGCCATTATGGTTTGTGCGGAAGTCGTGCACGGCAACGCCCTCAAAGAAAGCCTTCATCGCCTTTTCGCAAATGAATCAGTGAGCTATCTTCACATCCACAATGCTTCTCCTGGTTGTTACAACTGCTCTGTGCTGCGTGCCTAACGATTAAAGGAAATCGGGGTCAGATTCCAATTGTTTAAAGCAGCGGCTTTTCTCTTTAAGTTGCTATAAAACAAATAGCTGCTCATGCTTTATTGACGGGGCCTAGCGCCCGATTTCTCCTTCAATAGATACAGTCACCCGTCGCCAATCCCGCCATCGTTCACGGCCAAAATCGAGCTTGTCTTGCGGCATGCGCAGTTTCAACAACTTGACGCGCTAAATTCGGTTGAATCAGGCTGTAGGCCCCGTCGATATTGCGTGAGAAGCTATCAAGAATATAGCGAGTGAATGGTGATGGCCTGAATCTCAGGCCCAACCCGCCAGCTTCAGCACAAAACCCGCCAGCGCGCTGGCGGCGATGACCGGGATCACGCCGACCTTGTAGCGCAGCAAGGCCACGGCTGCCGCCAGCGCCATCGCAGTGTCGCCTCAAGCCTTGATAAAAACAGGCTCTAACGCACGTAAACCGTGCGTTAGTAGCTATGTAATTTATAGCGAGTGACGGGTGGGGTTTTCCGAACCATGCGGATAAATGGATCGGGCGGGCTGGCCAATGGATTTGGGTCTCTGCCCCGTTATGATCTGATGCCATCAATGGGGGAACGCCAACAATCCCCTGTCGCTACCGCCCATGCAGGCGGTTCAGTCCAACATGGTTTATCAGCTGCGGGAGGTGTTTATGGTTTCTACGAGCATTGCAGCGCGGCGGATGAACGCTGATTGTTGGTCAATTGAATCAATGGAGGAACGAACAAATGACTGAAAGAACCGGGCGCTGCCTTTGCGGCGCTGTGAGCTTTAAACTCGTCACAGAGCCTCTAGCAACCCGAGTCTGCTGGTGCCGAGATTGCCAGCATCTCGCATCAAATGGAACAGTGAACCTGCTTGTTCTCGCCGATGGACTCACAATTTCCGGGGCGTTATCCGAACACTCGAAAACAGCAGATAGTGGCAACGAGGTGACTCGTCAGTTTTGTCCCAGTTGCGGTACACACCTTTTCGCCATGTCATCTGCCCGCCCACAGTTCAGGGTTGTCCGTGCCGGTAACCTAGACGAGCCTTCATCCGTTCAACCAAGCATGAACATCTGGGCTATAAGTGCACCGAATTGGGCATGCCTTGATCCAGTGCTAGAGCGAGTAGAGCAGCAACCCTTGCCTCCTAAACCGTCACCAACCGCGAGTTCGGACTAACGATTAATGTTAGATCGTGCGAAGCCACGATCTGAACCGTTTGTTGGACAAGCCCGGTTCAAGGGAAATCGGGGTCAGATTCCAATTGTTTAAAGCAATGACAGATAACTTTCCTCTTTCAGTCGCTATAAAACAAATAGCTCCTCACGCAATACCCACAAGGCCTAGCGCCTGATTTTTCCTTCAATAAACGCCGCCAATCCGTCGCAATCCCGTCCTCATTCACGGCCAATGTCGAGCTTGTCTGGCGGCATGCGCAGTTTCAACAACCTGACGCGCTAAATGATGTCGAATCAGGCTGTAGCCCCCGTAGATCATGCGTAAGCTGCTATTGAAAACATAGCGAGTGAAGGATGGCGGAGAACCTCAGGCCCAGCCTGCCAGCCGCAGCACCAAACCCGCCAGCGCGCTGGCGGCGATCACCGGGATCACGCCGACCTTGTGGCGCAGCAAGGCCACGGCCGCCGCCAGCGCCAGCGTCGCCAGATCAAGCCTTGATAAAAACAGGCTCTAACGCACGTCAACCATGCGTGAGTAGCTATGTAATTTATAGCGAGTGACGGGTGGGGTTTTCCGAACCATGCGGATAAATGGATCGGGTGGGCTGGCCACCGGATTTGGGCCACTGCCCCGTTATGATCTGATGCCATCAACGGGGGAGCGCCAACAATCCCCTAGATAAACGCTGATTGTTAGACCGCTTACACATGAATATTCGCCTACTCACTCCAAATGATCTTCAGGCTTTGCTGGAGCTTTATCGGCATTTGCATGAGTCAGACTCTGCGCTACCTGACGCAAATGAAATTGATTCCGTCTGGTCGGAAATCATGTCAAATCACAGGCTCAAATATTTTGGTGGTTTCTTCGCTAACAATCTGGTGTCCAGTTGCACTATTTCAGTCATTCCCAACCTCACGCGAGGTTGCCGTCCTTACGGCGTGATTGAGAACGTCGTTACACATTCTGCGTATCGTAGGCGGGGCTGCGGTTCAGCCATTCTTCAAGCCGCTTTATCTCATGCGTGGTCTGTCGGTTGCTACAAAGTCATGTTGCTTAGTGGCCGCAAAGATGAAGCTACTCTACGGTTTTACCAATCGGCGGGGTTTGACCCAAATGGAAAACAAGCTTTCATTGCCAAACCCGCGGTCTAACGATTAGGAAATCGAGGTCGAATTTCAATTGTTTAAAGCATCGACTTTCCTCTTTAATTCGCTATAAAACAAATAGCTTCTAACGCAATGTCCACAAGGCCTAGCGCCTGATTTGTCCTTCAATAAACGCCGCCAATCCGTCGCAATCCCTCCATCGTTCACGGCCAATGTCGAGCTTGTCTTGCGGCATGCGCAGCATCAACAGCCTGATGCGCTCAACTAAGCTGAATCAGGCTGCAAACCCCGTCGATAGAGCGTGAGAAGCTATCAAGAATATAGCGCGTGAAGGATGGCTGCGACCCTCAGGCCCAGCCCGTCAGCCGAAGCACCAAACCCGCCAGCGCGCTGGCGGCGATGACCGGGATCACGCCGACCTTGTAGCGCAACAAGGCCACGGCCGCCGCCAGCGCCAGTGCCAGCGTCGCCAGATCAAGCCTTGAGATAAAACTGCCCGTAGCCCCCGTCTTGTAAGCGATATGCGCTATGAAAAACAGAGCGAGACTGGCAATCACACCGACCACCGCGGCGGTGATGGCGGTCAGTGGCGCGGTGAAATGCAGCTTGCCGTGGGTCGATTCCACCAACGGGCCGCCAGCCAGAATGAAGATGAAAGATGGCAAAAAGGTGAACCAGGTCACCACCGTGGCGGCCAGCGCCGCGCCCAGAAACAGCGCGTCCGGGCCCAGCACTTGCCGGCTCCAGCCGCCCAGAAAGCCGACATAGGTCACCACCATGATCAGCGGGCCGGGCGTGGTCTCTCCCAGAGCCAGGCCGTCCATCATCTGCGGGCCGCTCAGCCAGCCAAACTGCTCGACCGCGCCCTGGTACACATAGGGCAGCACCGCATAGGCACCCCCAAAAGTCAACAGCGCCGCCTTGGTGAAAAACCAGCCCATTTGCGTCAGCGCACCGTCCCAGCCATGCCAGGCGATGAGCGTGGCCATCGGCAGCAGCCAGAGCAAAGCGCCCACGACCACGACTTTGGCCAGGCGGGATTTCTTGAACAGGGCGTGCGCCGGGGTGGGCGTGGTGTCGCCGATCACATAGTCGTGCGTCTCAGGGGCTGCCGTCACCGCGCCGTTTGCTTTGGCACCGCCGTGTCCGCCGCCTGCCGCAAACTGTGCCGGCACCCAGCGCTGCCCCAGCCAGCCGGTCATCGCCGCTGCCAGTACGACTGCCGGAAAGGGCACGTCAAGAAAGGCAATTGCTATAAAACTGAGAGCTGCTACAGCCCACAGGACAGGGGCTGTCGTCGGTTTCTTCAATGTTCGGGAGCCAATGCGGTGGACCGCCTGCAACACAATGGCCGCCACGGCGGGCTTGATGCCGTACAGCAGCCCTGCCACCCAGGGCACGCTGCCAAACGCCACATAGACCCAGCTCAGGCCGATCAAAATGAACAGCGAGGGCAGCACAAACAGGGCGCCTGCCACCACGCCGCCCCAGCTGCGGTGCATCAGCCAGCCGATGTAGGTGGCGAGCTGCTGCGCTTCCGGTCCGGGCAGCAGCATGCAGTAGTTCAGAGCGTGCAAAAAGCGCGACTCCGAGATCCAGCGTTTTTCTTCCACCAGCTCGCGGTGCATGATGGCAATTTGCCCGGCCGGTCCGCCAAAGCTGATGAAACCCAGGCGCAGCCAGAATTTGAAGGCGTCAAAGAAAGAGACCGTATGGGCAGGATGACTGCGGCTAGTCATTGAACTTTTGCTTCAACCACATGAGCAATTCCCGCTGGTCCAGCGCTGTGGCACGGCGCACTTGCACCAAAAGTTTGTTGAGGTCAGGGCGTTGCAGCGTGATGTTGGCAGCCCCCTCGTTGCACACGGAGCAGATGGCCTTCAAGTTGGTCGCGTCGTCGCTGCCGCCCATGCTTTTGTCAATCACATGGCCGATGTGAAGACGGGTTTTTCGGGTGGGATCAAAGGGGTGAGACTCACCGGCGACGGCACCGCACATCTGGCATGTAAAGCCATTGCGATCCAATACAAAAGCGCGGGTTTCCTTGGAGATGGCTCTTGCAAACGCCGGTTGTGGTTTGGCTGTTTCCAGCAGATATTCGCCGGGTTTCAAATTGGCACGGTCGTTGTGCGTCAGGATCAAAAAACCTTCTTCGGTGCGCAGTTCACGCACGCGACGTGCCCATTCACTGATGTTGCCTGCGACCGGGCGGAGTTCTTCGGCATCCATCACGCGCCCCAGATTCGCCAGGAAGTGCAGGCGGAGTCTGGCGCGTGCGCCCTTGGGTGCGACGCTCACTTCAGTATCTTTTTCACCCATCATGCTGCCTTGCGCATTATTCGTTGCGAAGCGGCTTGCTCAATTGCAAGAGCAATTTGCGCACTGACCGCATGGGCGACCGGAGGGGGAAAGGCGTTGCCGACTTGCCGGTAAGACAAGGTCTTTTTGCCTGCAAATTGCCAATCATCTGGAAAGCCTTGCACGCGGGCACACATGCGTACCGTTAGTCGGGGCATGCCAACAAAGTCCGCAGCAGGGGCTTCATTGGCCAAACTTTTGCCTTCCACTCCCAAAGCGGCCCAAGCGGCACGCGAACGTGTGGGGCCTAAATCGGGGCCGCCGTGTTTTTTGCTGCCCCCTACCAGGGTGGGTGCAATGGCATTGGCCTGGTCGCGCCACGCATCTGCGCCACGCCAGCCGTTGGCGCTCATCAAATCATGCAGCAAAGCACCAACGGTTGGTGGCGGCATCAGGCGTGTCGAAACAGGGGTCGGCCACTTGAAAAAAGGTGCAATATCCTGGCGTACTGCGACGCACACCACCCGGGGGCGCAGTTGGCTGACGCCAAAGTCCGCCGCATTGAACAGGTGCCAGTCGCTCCAATAGCCTAAGGCGTGCAACTGTTTGGCAATGTTTTGCCGGTACTCGACAAACACGGCATCGAGCAAGCCGCGAACGTTTTCGAGCATGACGGCTTGCGGGCGTGTTTCGTCGACGATTCGGATCGCTTGCGGGAACATGTCGCGTTCATCCCCGGCCCCCAATTGTTTGCCCGCTTTGGAGAAGGGGGGGCAGGGCACGCCACCGGCCACCAGATCCACACCCCGGTATGGCCTGGCGTCAAATTGGCTTAAATCGCCTTCAATGACATTCCATTGCGGACGGTTCAGTCGAAGGGTGCTGCAGGCGGCGGCATCAATTTCAACCAAGGCTTCATGCTCGAAACCTGATCGCTCCAGGCCTTGGGCTTGTCCACCGGCGCCGGCACATAGTTCGAGTGAGTTCATGTTATTGACTGTATGTTTTTACAGGTCGATTATCGAATCAAAATGGGTGTGGTGCAAGACGGGTCGTTAAACCACAGTTTCATCTTGATCAGCGCGACAGCAAATAGACGGAAGTGCCTGCCCGCAAATTGGGGGCAAAGCGCACAGTCTGACCGTTTTGGATACCGAAGCTGTCCTGCACCTTCAAGTCGCAGCGCTCGGCCAGCACGGCCAGGTCGGCGTGGGTGCCAACGCGGATGTTGGGTGTGTCGTACCACTGGTAGGGCAGGCGCTTGGTGACCGGCATGCGGCCCTTGAGCACGCTCAAGCGGTTCGGCCAGTGCGCAAAGTTGGGGAAGGCGACGATGCCCAGTCGCCCGACGCGCACGGTTTCGCGCAGCATCACCTCGGCGTTGCGCAGGTGTTGCAGGGTGTCGATTTGCAGCACCACGTCGAACGAGGCGTCAGCGAACATGTTCAAGCCTTCGTCCAAGTTGAGCTGGATGACGTTGACGCCGCGCTGCACACAGGCCAGCACGTTGGCGTCGGCGATTTCGACGCCGTAGCCGGTGCAGCCGCGCGTTTGTTGCAGCAGGGCCAGCAGGGCGCCGTCGCCACAGCCCAGGTCGAGCACGCGCGAGCCTTCGGGCACCAGCTTGGCAATGGCGTGCATGGTGGTGTGATCACTCATGCGCTTACCTCTTTTGAAATGCTATCGAAATAAGAGCGTACGACGCTCATGTAACGGGGGTCATCGAGCAAAAAGGCGTCATGGCCATGGGGCGCGTCGATCTCGGCGTAGCTCACGTCGCGTTTGTTGTCGAGCAAGGCCTTGACGATCTCGCGGCTGCGTTTGGGGGAGAAGCGCCAGTCGGTGGTGAAGCTGACCAGCAAAAATTTGCAGGTGGCGCGCGCCAGGGCGTGGCTCAGGTCGCCGCCACAGGTGCGGGCCGGGTCAAAGTAGTCGAGCGCGCGCGTGATGAGCAGGTAGGTGTTGGCGTCAAAGTACTCGGCAAACTTGTCGCCCTGGTAGCGCAGGTAGCTCTCGATCTGGAATTCGGCTTCCAGCGTGCTGTAAAAGTAGTCGCGCTGCGCCCCGTCGTGAGTGGCGGCAATCAGTTGGCGGCCAAATTTTTCGTTCATCACGTCGTCGCTCAAATACGTGATGTGGCCGATCATGCGGGCGATGCGCAGGCCGCGTTTGGGCACGGTGCCGTGGGCATAAAAATGCCCACCATGGAAATCAGGGTCGGTCACGATGGCGCGCCGGGCCACTTCGTTGAAGGCGATGTTTTCGGCGGTGAGGTTGGGGGCGCTGGCCACCACCACGGCGTGACGCACGCGGCTGGGGTATTGCAGCGTCCAGCTCAGGGCCTGCATGCCGCCCAGGCTGCCGCCCATCACCGCAGCCAGGGTTTCGATGCCCAGTGCGTCGAGCAGGCGGGCCTGCGCGTTAACCCAGTCTTCGACCGTGACCACCGGGAAGTCGGCGCCGTACACGCTGTTGCTGTCCGGGTTAATGTGCATGGGGCCGGTGGAGCCAAAGCAGGAGCCCAGGTTGTTGACGCCGATGACAAAGAACTGGTTGGTATCGAGCGGCTTGCCGGGGCCGATCATGTTGTTCCACCAGCCCTCGGATTTGTCCTGCCCCGCATAGACGCCTGCCACATGGTGGGAGGCGTTCAGGGCATGGCAGATCAGCACCGCGTTGGATTGGTCGGCATTGAGCGTGCCGTAAGTCTCAAAGCTCAAGTCATAGTCGCGAATGGCGGCGCCGCTTTGCAAGGGCAAAGGGTCCGCAAAGTGCATGGTCTGTGGCGTGGCAATCATCTTGTTCGGACGGATAAAACAAAAAACCCGGCAACGCTAAAAGCGGGGCCGGGTAACAAAGGTGTGTCGCGGGGGCCGTATTTAGCTGTACTTCGAAACTCTTGGGTTTCGGCGCCCGCAATCCAGGATCAAATCGGCGCATGAGGCAAGTATAAATCCAAGCGCCTCCTGAAGCTAAACCTTGCTGGACGGAAGGTGTTTGCATGGAAAAGGAGGCGGTTTGCACCGCGATGGATCGGTGAGCACGGTTTTGGCTCGCATTTTGCTTGTGTTTGGTGCGTTTCTAAATTAACTGGAAAAACGCACCAATTTAAATCATATTTCCCAAGAGGTTTTTCATGGAAGCACTAAAACAGGGCGCAGACACCCTGTTCATTCTTCTCGGCGCAGTCATGGTGCTCGCCATGCACGCTGGTTTTGCATTTCTGGAGCTTGGCACGGTGCGGCGCAAGAACCAGGTCAATGCGCTGGTCAAGATTTTGGTGGATTTCTCGGTCTCCACGGTGGTGTATTTCATCATTGGCTACGGTGTGGCCTATGGCACCAGCTTTTTCGTCGGTGCCGAGCAGTTGGCGGCCAAAAATGGCTATGAACTGGTCAAGTTTTTCTTTCTGTTGACCTTTGCGGCGGCCATTCCGGCCATCATCTCCGGTGGCATTGCCGAGCGCGCCAAGTTCTGGCCGCAGTTGATGGCCACCGCCGTGATCGTGGGCTTTGTGTACCCGTTCTTTGAAGGCATTGTGTGGAATCAGCACTTTGGCGTGCAGGCCTGGATCAAGGGTCTGACCGGCGAAGAGTTTCATGACTTTGCGGGCAGTGTGGTGGTGCATGCTGTGGGCGGCTGGATTGCCTTGCCTGCCGCCATTTTATTGGGCGCGCGCAGCAACCGCTACCGTAAGGATGGCGGCATTTCGGCGCATCCGCCATCGAGTATTCCGTTTCTGGCGCTCGGTGCCTGGGTGCTCACCGTGGGCTGGTTTGGCTTTAATGTGATGAGCGCACAAACGCTGGACAAAATCTCGGGCTTGGTGGCGGTGAACTCGCTGCTGGCGATGGTCGGAGGCACGCTGGCGGCATTGGTGGTGGGTAAAAACGACCCCGGCTTTGTGCACAACGGCCCGCTGGCGGGCCTGGTGGCGGTGTGCGCCGGCTCGGACCTGATGCACCCATTAGGTGCGCTGGTGGTGGGCGCGGTGGCCGGAGGCATTTTTGTCTTCATGTTCACACTGACACAAAACAAATGGAAGATTGATGATGTGCTGGGTGTTTGGCCCCTGCATGGCTTGTGCGGCACCTGGGGCGGTATCGCTGCCGGTATTTTTGGCACGAAAGCCTTGGGGGGCTTGGGCGGCGTTTCACTCGGCGCTCAATTCATCGGCACTGGCATGGGCGTGGTTTGGGCGGCTGTGGGCGGATTGCTGGTGTATGGCACGCTCAAGGCCACCATGGGACTGCGTCTGAGTCAGGAAGAGGAATACGAGGGCGCCGATCTGTCGATTCACAAGATCAGCGCCACACCGGAGCGCGAAGCCAATTGGTAGTCGCTATTTAATTTATAGCTTATCACGCAGGTCTGACGGGGGCTGGAGTCCTAAATGGCTTGAAGCGATGGGTCAGCCAGCGGTCCAGTGTCCATGGGCCGCAGCTGTATAAAGCCAGCAGCGCCAGCAGCACGCCCCAGGTGATGTGCTGCTGCAGGGCCGCGGGGGCGATGTCGGACAGCGATAACACCGCGACCACATTGACCGCCGACAGGCCCAGCGCGGCAAAACGGCCGCCCAGGCCCAGCACCAGCAGTACCGGCAGGCCCAGTTCACCCGCCGTGCCCAGCCAGGCCGCCACTTCAGGGGGCAGCAACGGGACTTTGTACTCATCCTGGAATAGATAGAGCGTGACGCTCCAGTCCCGAATCTTGGTCAAACCCGAGAGAAAAAAAGCGTGGGCCACATAAGCGCGCGCCAGCAAGGCGGCCAGTGGCTGCAGGTGGTTCAGGGTGTTGGCCAGGCCTTGGTATAGCGCCAGGAGGCGCAGTGTAGGTGTCATGGCTGGCTCATTTCGGGTTTCGGGTTGGATGGGGTGAGCCGGGCGCCCAGCAGCAGCTGCGTTTGCACCGCCATGGGCAGCCAGGCGTTGAAGTCCAGCGTCGGGGCAGTGTCCAGCGCAGCGCTCAGGGGCTGTCCAGCGAGCAGGGCGGCGACGAATGCCGCTTCCCCGTTTGGGGCTTGGCGCAACCGGGGCTGCATGCCGCAGCGCCAGACCAGCGCATCTTCGGATTCATGGTCGCGCAGGCGCTGGCCTGCTTCTTCAAGAGTCGGGTTGTCATCCAAATGTGCGGTGATGATGCTGACCACCGGCCATTGGCTGGACAGCACCGCGCAGCCCGGCGCCAGAATCAATTGCAACTGCGCGGGGTCGTGCTGCATCAGCAGGGCGAAGCTGGCCGTGTCCATGGACTGGTTCGCGGCGCTGGCGCAGCGGTGCAAGGCCCATTCCAGGGTGACCATGTCTGCCAGATAGGGCTCGTCAGCCAATTGGATGCTGTTGCGAACAAAATCGGCTAAATCACCGCCCCACTGGGCCAGGTCGCCACGCACCGGCGGCTGGTCGTGCCAAAAAGCACGCGCCAGTGCGCCCATACTCTCCGATCCGAGCAATTGGCCCAGGACAGGGTAAGCCGCTTGCAAGGCACGCTCGGCCAGGGAATGACCATTGGCTTGATAAGATTTTAGGCCTCTAGCCCCCGAAGGGTGTGCGTAGGTAGCTATGCTATTGATAGCGACTTCAGCCGGCCATGCAAAAAGCACGTCCAATAGGGCTTGTTGTTGGGCGGCCAATTTGCTCATGCCCTGGCTCCGGTGCCGGTTGGCATCAAGCACTGGGCTCGGGTGGCTTCGTCCAGCAGGACATCGAGTGCGGGAATGTTGGTGTCCCATTCAATCAGCGTCGGCGTCGCGCCAAATCGGCGCAGAGCGTGCTGGTAAATGCGCCAGACCGGCGGGCAGACGCGGCTGCCGTGGTCGTCAATCACGATCTCGCCCAGTTCGTCGTTGACATGGCAGTGGCCGGCCAGGTGAATTTCTGCTACATCGGCGGGCGAAATGGCGTCAAGCCAGTTTAGGCAGTGTTGCACCGGGTCACCTGGCAAGCCCATGAGCTGGGCGTTCAGCGCATTGACGTAAATGTTATTGACATCCACCAGCAAGGAGCAGCCGGTGCGCCGCACCAGTGTCGATAAAAAGTCGGGTTCGGGTAGCGGCAGTTCGTCTGCGGTTGTGGTCCAGCTCAGGTAGCTGGAGATATTTTCAATAACAAAGCGCCGTTTCAGCCGGTCTTGTACCTGCTGAACATTGGCGCACAGCACGTCGAGTGCTTCGTGGCTGAACGGAATTGGCAGCAAGTCCGCGCCGTGGATGGTGGCTGAGTTGAATTGGCCGCGGGAAAAACTGGCGTGGTCGCTCACCCGCACCGGGTCAATATGCTGGACCAGTCGTTCGAGCTGGTCCAGGTGCCAAGGGTCGATGCCAGCCGCCGAGCCAAGCGACAAGCCCACGCCGTGCAGGCTGATGGGGTAGTGCGCCCGGGCCTGTTCCAGCACGGCTAGCGCGGCTCCTCCATCTGCGAAGAAGTTTTCAGAATGGACTTCGAGAAAGCCCAGGGGCGGCAGGCGTTCGAGCAGCTCGCGGTAATGTGGATGCCGCCAGCCAATGCCGATCTGCGCGGTGATAGTTTCGGCAGCGTTGTTGAGTCGATCGTTCATGGTGGCGGCTAGTTAGTGGCGACAGACGTGGATCAGCCTTTTTTCATCATTTTTGATTCGTCCATCGTGACGCCTTTCATTGCTGCGCAAGTGCCTTTGGCAACAAATTTCCACTCGCTTTTGTCCATGTCAACCTTGGATTGGCCGGCGCAGGAGTGCACGCCAGACATGCTGGCGCAGTCGTTTTGGCCGGCTTTGGCGATACCAAAACATTTTTCCTTTTCATCGGCCGCATGGGCGGGGGCCGCGATCAAGGTGAGGGACATCAGGGAGGCTGCAGCGGCAGCAATCAGGGCACGTTGGTTCATTGGGGAACTCCAAATAGTTAAAAATTGAAAACATAACCAGTCGAAATGCCCTCGTTGTGATGCGCATTGATTCGCTGGTTATGGGTTAGTCTGGCCGCGAGGCGGTTTCTTACAGGCTTGGCAAAATTATTTGAAATATTTCGAAGCAACTAAACTTCATCCCATGTCCACGCCTGTCAACGCCCCCACATTTGAGCAACAGTTGGTTGAGCATCGAAGTTACTTGCTGCGATTTGCCCGCCTCCAGTTGCGAAACGATGTGTGGGCCGAGGATGCGGTGTCTGAAACCGTGCTGGCGGCGCTGGCCAAACCCCTGTCGTTTGATAATCGCTCGCAACTTAAGACGTGGTTGGTAGGTGTTTTGAAGCACAAGGTGATTGATGCATTGCGCCATCACAGCCGGGAGGTCTGCGGGCTTGACAGCTCCGATGACGATGAGGCCGATCCACTGGAATACCTTGGATTCAAAGCAGATGGTCACTTTTCTCAAATGCCCGCGCAGTGGGGTAACCCCGAGCAGCAATTGAACAGCCGTCAATTTTTTGAGGTAATGGATGCCTGTGCCAGCAAGCTTCCGCCAGCCCAAGGCCGTTTATTTTTGATGCGGGAGTGGCTGGAACTCTCCAGCGAAGAAATTTGTAAGGAGTTGGATCTGACGCCGACCAATCTTTATGTGCAACTGCACCGCGCCCGGCTTCGCCTGCGCGAATGTCTGGAACTCAACTGGTTTGCCCAACCCAACGCGACATGATGCCCTTGAAACGCACTTGCAAAGAAGTCACCGCCCTTGTGATTGCCCGGGAAGATCGGACGCTGCCATTTCGTGAACGATTGGCGTTGCGTTTGCATATGGCCATCTGCGCGGCATGCCCCACGTTTGAGCGGCAGGTGCTGACCATGCGTAATGCCATGAAACAGTGGAGAAGTTACGAAGGCCCCAACGAGTAACCCGAAATGCCGGCAATCCAGATGCGCTGGAAATGTGGTGGGACCGTTTGGTGCTTTGCACTATGTTTATCTTTCGGCAAAAAAGATTGTGAAAATATAAAACTTGACGCATAATCGAATTTGTATTGTCGAAAATCGGTTGTACAGGTTTGCGGTGTTTAGTCAGTTTCGCGTCTGCTCTAAGTCTTTATTGGTTTGATGTAGCGGTTTTGGACTCCATCGCGTTTTGAGTTATTTTGAGGAGTCCTTTCATGGGCAACAAACTTTACGTGGGCAACCTGCCCTACACTTTCCGTGACGAAGACCTGCTGCAAGCATTTGCTGCACACGGTACCGTCACCAGCGCCAAGGTCATGATGGAACGTGACACCGGTCGCTCCAAAGGCTTCGGCTTTGTGGAAATGGGCAATGACGCTGAAGCACAAGCTGCTATCAACGGCATGAATGGTCAACAATACGGTGGCCGTGGTCTCGTGGTGAACGAAGCCCGTCCGATGGAAGCTCGTCCTCCCCGCACTGGCGGCGGTGGCTTCGGCGGCGGTGCTGGTCGTAGCGGTGGCGGCGGTTACGGCGGCGGCGCTGGTGGCGGCGGCGGTTACGGCGGCGGCGCTGGCGGTGGTCGTAGCGGTGGCGGCGGTTACGGCGGTGGCCGTAGCAGCTACTAAGCACTCGACTGGCTTACGCCAATTGAAAAAGGGCCCTTGTGGCCCTTTTGCTATTTGTTGTCTGTCATACATTCATGAGTGAGCTGTTATTTATCGGAGTTTGGAATCAACCTACCTTTAACACGTCCTTGAAGTTGCATCACACGGTCGAGGTTGTCGAAATCCATTGTGTCGGCTGTAAATAGATCTTTTCCACGTATCAGTTCCACTGGTTTGTTGGATTTGACGCGCTCGGTATTCATGAATGCATGCAAAAAATCGCCTCGGAATTCCAAACGGGGCTGAATTTGTCCTGCTTTGTTTGTCATCGGTTCACGCACAACCAATGCGTCACCAAATAGCTGTACCTCTGAAGCATCCCCATTCGTTAATGCATGTTTGGCACTTGCTGTGGTCAGGCGACCTTCTGGACTAAACGAGCGGATTCGTACTTGATCAATTTCCAGTGTGTCTGTGTCTGGGTAATGCCTGGCGTCGGTTCCTAGCACTTCGCTTTTTAGTCGTCCTGCGGCATCAAACATTTTCACTGAAAATTTACGCATGAAATAGTCAGGCTCGTGTCGCGTAGGCGCATTAGTGCCGACTGGCAATAGCGTTGGCGTACTGCGTACCAGCCAGTAGGTGCCAAATGCAAGCACACCCATTAGAACCACTGGAATGTAGAGCGACAGGCGCTCCCATACCGTACGCAGCAACGTGGTCACAATGTACTTTCTTCCAATAATTGCGCATACTTGCCGCTTGCAACCAGTAGCAAATCACATAACTCCCGGACCGCCCCATGCCCACCTTTGGCGTGAGTAATGTAGTGTGAGGCTGATTTGACTTCAATATGGGCATTGAGCGGCGCGCAAGCGAGCGCACATCTCCGCATGACCGCTAGATCGGGCCAGTCATCACCCATGGCTGCAGCCTGATTCCAGTTCAATCCCAATGTCTTGAGCGTTTGTTCCGCAGCAGGACGTTTGTCCTCTGTTCCATAGTGCACATGCTCAAGGCCCAAGGCTGCAAGTCGCATGCGCAGTGGTTTGGAGTCGCGTCCAGTGATCACTGCAGGTGTAATGCCTGCAAGTTGCAGGAGTTTGAGTCCATGACCATCCAGTGTATTAAACCGTTTGATTGATTCACCTGCCTCGGTGAAGTACAGACCGCCGTCGGTCAGTACGCCATCTACGTCGAAGAATGCTACGCGTACACCTTGCGCCTTGAGGAGCAATTCAGGTGAAAAATTGAGTACCGCTGCCATCAGATAACCTTTGCTCGCATTAGGTCATTGCTATTGAGTGCGCCGCAAAGAAGCCCGGTGGCATCAAGTACCAAAATGCTCGTAATGCAGTGCTTTTCCATCAATTCGGCCGCATCCACTGCCAATGCATTGCAGTCGACAGTTCTTGGATTGGGGTGCATGACTTGCTGTGCAGTGGTGGTCCGTAAATCAATGCCCTTTTCAACCAAGCGACGCAAATCACCGTCGGTAAAAATCCCTAATATTTTTCCAGCACCATCCACGATGGCCGCTGCGCCCAGTCCCTTGATGCTCATCTCGCGCATCAATTCGCTGAAACTGGCTTGCGGTCCTACCTCAGGGACATCAGCTCCCGAGCGCATTACATCACTTACATGCGTTAGCAACTTGCGCCCTAGTGTGCCACCGGGGTGGGAGCGGGCGAAATCCTCTGCCTTGAAGCCACGTGCATCCAGCAAGGCCACCGCTAACGCATCACCCAACGCGAGTTGCGCGGTTGTACTGGCGGTGGGCGCCAAATTCAAGGGACAAGCTTCTTTTTGGACACCAGAATCCAGAAACACATCGGCATGTCGGGCCAGTGTTGATTCGGTTCTGCCGGTCATACCAATAAGCGGTACGCCCAAGCGTTTGATCATGGGCAAGATGGCTGTCAACTCTTCTGATTCACCGCTGTTCGAAATGGCAAGCACAAGATCAACCGGTTTAATCATGCCAAGATCGCCATGGCTGGCCTCGGCGGGGTGGACAAACATGGCCGCTGTTCCTGTTGAAGCCAGTGTGGCTGTGATTTTGCGACCGATATGGCCACTTTTTCCCATGCCCATGACTACAACACGGCCACTTACATGAAGCATCATCTCTACGGCTCGGGCAAAAGGCTCGCCCACGTGTTGCTTCAGTCCCAGTATCGCCGCAGCCTCGATATCGAGGGTTTCCAACGCAAGACGAATGGCCTGCGCCGTATTAAAGGCGGGCGCTTGAGGTAGTGGACTTGTCATCTCAGTATTTTATCGGTGCGCGAGTCACTTGCTAATATGTGCACATGAGCCCACTTGAACTCACTCTTCTTTATCTGCTGGCTGCCGTGTTGGGCGTGGTGGTTTGCCGCTCGCTAAAACTGCCTCCCATGTTGGGTTATCTGGCTGTAGGAGTGGTCATTGGACCCAACGCCCTGGCGCTGGCAAAAAATGCAGATGGCGTGCGTCATTTGGGTGAGTTCGGGGTCGTATTCCTGATGTTTGTTATTGGACTGGAGTTCAATTTATCGAAATTACGCGCCATGCGTAACCATGTATTTGGGTTGGGATTTTTTCAGGTACTGCTGACAATGCTGGGGGCCTCTGTGGGGGGGCTTGGGTTGGCGCTTATTGCGCCTAACCTGTGGGGCATGAATTGGCAAACGGCACTGGGATTGTCAGGGGCACTTGCTATGAGCAGCACCGCGATTGTGGTCAAGCTAATGACTGAACGTATTGAGATGGAGTCCGAATACGGCAAACGCGTTATGGGTGTCTTGCTATTTCAAGATCTGGCAGTTGTACCTTTGCTGGTACTTATTCCTGCTCTGGGTGCTTCTGCAGATCACCTCTTTGAAACACTTGCAATAGCCACTCTCAAAGCAATGCTAGTGATCACTTTGTTGCTGGTTGGCGGCCCGCGTGTGATGCGATTCTGGCTGACTTTGGTGGCTCGACGTAAAAGCGAAGAGCTGTTTGTACTCAACCTGCTGCTCATAACCTTGGGGTTGGCATGGTTGACTGAACTGGCGGGTTTGAGTCTGGCGTTGGGTTCTTTTATCGCTGGCATGCTGATCTCAGAGACCCAATACAAGCAGCAAGTGGAGACGGATATCAGGCCATTTCATGATGTGCTACTTGGCCTTTTCTTTATCAGTATCGGGATGATGCTTGATTGGAGAATGGTGCTTGAGCATTTGTTTTTGGTGCTTTTCCTGGTGACCTTGCCAGTGTTGTTCAAAGCCGCTCTGGTGACTTTGCTGGCGCGCGGACTTGGCGCCACGACAGGTGTGGCACTGCGGACCGGTTTGTACCTGGCACAGGCAGGGGAGTTTGGATTTGTACTGTTGACGCTTGCACAGGAGCACGACTTGGTGCCGCCCGCATTGTTGAATCCAATCCTGGCCAGCATGGTGCTATCCATGCTGGCGACGCCTTTTATTATTATGTATAGCAATCAGGTCGTGTTGATGCTGGTTAGCAGCGAGTGGTTGCAGCAATCTTTGCAAATGACCACAATTGCCCGCAAATCGATCAATGCCAACAAGCATGTCATTATTTGCGGCTATGGCCGTTGCGGCCAGAATCTGGCGCGCATGCTGGAGCAAGAAAACATTCCTTACATGGCTCTTGATCTTGATCCAGATCGGGTGCGTCAAGCCAGCGTCGCCGGGGATTCAGTGGTTTTTGGCGATGCCGCACGTCTTCAGGCCTTGATGGCTGCGGGGTTGGCGCGTGCGAGTGCCGTCGTCATCACCTACCTAGATGTACAGGGGGCCAAAAAAGTGTTGTCATACACCCAGGCTCATGCTCCCCAGGTTCCCGTGATCGTGCGTACGCAGGATGATCATGATCTAGAAATGCTACGTCAGGCAGGTGCCACCGAAGTTGTGCCTGAGGCGATAGAAGGCTCATTGATGCTGGCCAGTCATGCTTTGGCGCTGGTGGGTGTGCCAATGCGACGTGTGATTCGCATCGTGCAGGATCAGAGGGATGCACGTTACAACTTGCTGCGAGGATATTTTCGAGGAGCGGATGACGGTTCGGTGGATGAATTGCTCGAAGAACGACTCGCTACGCTGACGCTGCCTCTGGGCGCAAAATCAATCGGTAAATCGCTTGGCGATCTGGCCTTGTCTAACATGGAGGTACGCGTCGTCAGTTGGCGCCGTCATGGTGGCAAAGTCGTCGCTGTAGAACAGGGTCCGAAGATTGAACATGGCGATACGCTGGTACTTTCAGGTAAAACGGACATGCTAGCCATGGCAGAGCAAAAATTCCTCAAGGGTTAAATCGCAAAGGTCAGAGAAAAATCAGGCACGATGCCCAATACTGGGGGGTGTAAGAAGTTTTGTGTAAACGGTCTTTTGGCAGGAAACTGCCGCCTTGCCTGGAGCAATGATGACCGTAAACATGAACCCCTTACCCAACGACCTGATAGACGCCCTGCTGGCGAACTACAAAAAGCCTGAAGATTTGATTGGCCAGAATGGCCTTTTGAAGCAACTCACCAAGGCTCTGGTCGAGCGGGCATTGCA
>Ga0209123_1000623_pt1 | contig 42873 bp, 38 predicted proteins | sample BarGraIncu00431A_FD_184500 | JGI IMG/M metagenome (GOLD analysis project Ga0209123, IMG submission 184500) | Arctic peat soil microbial communities from Barrow, Alaska, USA - Barrow Graham LP Incubations 004-31A (SPAdes) (version 2) | ecosystem: Environmental > Terrestrial > Soil > Wetlands >...
GGCTATCTCCCAAACAACGCGATTCAGGCACGTCTGTTAAGGGTAAACCCTCACTATGCAAGATCGGTAGCGCTAGAATGCGAAAAGCCCTTTATATGCCGGCACTCTCTGCAGTGAGATCAAATCCCTTTGTGAGGGCATTGTACCTTCGATTGAAAGAAAAATCGAAGAACGGGATGGTCATCGCGTGCGCCTGTATGAAAAAGCTTGTACATATAATGTTTGGGGTCCTCAAGAACGGTAAACCGTTTGACCCCACTTACGCCTAATTTCTTGACTTCTACAACGGTATCTCCCCCTCCGGGAGAGGGGACTTCGGAATTTCCTGAACTACTGAGAGGCGTCCGATGTATTGCCAGGTCTTTGGGTGGCGGCCTCTTCCTGAACCAGCACGTAGGGCGAGACGATGAGGCAGAGGAAGCGCTTCCCCTTCTCCGCGTCCCAGTCCTCGACCTGCTGGGCGGTCGGTTTGCCAAGCAGTCCGGAGACTATCCAGCGCTCGATGACCTTCACGTCGTCAGCGACGACACCCATGCCGACCTCAGCCAGGTCTAGCAGACTGTCGACCACGATTAGCCGCCCACTCTCCAGATGAGCGCGCAGCATAAACCATTCTGCTATATCAACTTTGGCCGCCAATTCCTGCTGCGAAACCGTCACTTTCTCAGTCACCTGCTCCCCCCTGAAGTTCTTCCTTGCGTTAGCTGCGGCATTGCGGCTACACGCTCGCGTCCTGGAGGACGCTCCTACAGTTTTTCCCGGTGCCTTTGATAGATTGGCCACTTCCCTGGCGAATTTCCTACTCAAAGGACTTCTTGAAATCGGCCACCATCTGACGCAGCTCCGACACCTCTTGTCGCAGTGACACCACCTCTTCCTCCAACCTGTCGAGTTGCCCGTTATCGGCGGCGGCTCGGCTCCGTGCGGCTCCCGACTCCGGCTGCATTTCGGCGGCTGAGATGTCCGGCTCTCCGGCAAAAAGATGGCAATTTCGAGGCTCCTTGCGACCGGGCTGACGCGGCAGCCGGGTGACGATGGCGGGTGTGCGCTCCATCAGCTCCTCCAGCGTCGCCTCGACCTCGGCGAGATCGGAAAACGGGTGCATCCTCTCCACGCGGGTCCTCAGCTCTCCAACGGTTTGGGGGCCGCGGACCAGGAGTTCGCAAATCAGTGCGAGTTCCGCCGGCGAGAAGCGGAATTTCTCCGCCAGCGCGTGGCGATACTTTGCCACCCTGCCGCCCACTCCGGATAGCAAGGCATACTGCTTGAACCGTAAGGAGTCCAGGGCCTTGATCACCTCGGCCTCGTCCAGGCTCAGCACCGGATCGCGGTTCGATTTCTGGTTGCAGGCGTTCACCAGGGCGTTTAGCGAAAGCGGGTAGTACTCTGGGGTGGTAAGTTCCTTTTCGATCAAGGAGCCGAGCACCCGCACTTCTATGGCATTGAGAATGACTTCCACGCAGCACACTCCTTTTGGCTTCTCTGGTTTAGCGAAATAGCTGCAGTCTTGCACTAAGCTTCATACTTTTTCCAATCCCAACCGAAGGCCGAGCCCGAAGAAGAGTGTGCCGGCCAGGCGGTTCATGCGTTTGGCGAGCGCGCTGTTGCTCGCCAGATATCCCGCCAGCTTGGCACTACCAAAAGCGAGTATCCCTTCCCACACCAGCGAGAAAAGAATCAAGATGACGCCGAGACTGACAAAGGTGGCGAACTTCCCCGGTGCGCGCTGATCAATGAACTGCGGCAAAAAGGCAAGGAAGAAGAGCGCCACCTTCGGGTTGAGCAGATCGACCACAACACCCTGCAGAAAAATCTTGCTGCCGCTGTCCGGCGCCTGTTGTCCGGCATCCAGACCCAGGGGGCCGCTCTTCTCGAAGAATGTCTTTACTCCGAGATACATAAGATAAAGGGCGCCCGCATATTTGATGATGGTAAACGCCTCTGCCGAGGCAGCTAGCAGCGCGGAAAGCCCCAGGGCCGCCGCGAAGGTGTGCACTAAGGCACCGGTGCAAAGGCCCCAGGAGGATAGCAGTCCGGCCCGTCTCCCCTGCGCGACGCTTCTCGTCACGACATAGATGGTGTCCGGCCCCGGCATCACATTGAGCGCCACGCAGGAGGCTAAAAAAAGCGGTAGGTTGTTGACGCCATGCTTGATTCCCGTCCTTATTCATTACAGCACACCTGTTCCCTGTTGTCTGAACCAGGGCGGCGTGGGGCGCTTCTAGGTAAATCCAGACAAGTCCGAATGTCCCCTCTCCCGAAGGGGGAGGGCTAGGGAGGGGGGAAGCCAACTTTCCCCATGACTTAGACTGCGCCCGGGACGGGTCTGGCTGCTAAGCTGTCGCTATCGGTAGCCGCTTTCTGCTGTTCACCAGATAAATGCCGCTCAATACCAGCAACCCGCCGGCACTCTGGGCCACCCCGAGGGTTTCTCCCAGAAGCGGTATGGAAAGCAGGGCCGTGACGACAGCCTGACCAAGCAGCGAGACCGAAACAGCGGACGCCTTCAGATGCCCGAGCGCGTAGTTGATGGCTAGCCAGCCAACGAGATGCGAAATCAGACCAAGTCCCACCAAGGCCCACCAACTCCGGGCGCTGAAGCCGGCCAGGGGATAGCCAAGGCTAAGGTTGAGAACCAACAACAGCAAGGCACCGACTAGGACCGAAACCGTCATGAAAGTCAGCGTATCGTTGGCGACCCGCGCTTTTTGGGTCGTCAGCAGGTAAGCCGCATAAAACATGCTGGCTCCGATGGAGAGCAGGTCCCCCTGATTGAAGCGAAGCTGGTGCCAGCCGCCGGACCCGACGATGAACGCCATCCCGAGCAAGGAGAGCGCCAGACCAAGCCAGAAGCGCGGGGCGAGCCGCTCGCGGAAGATGAAGAGAGCGCCGAGACCGACCCAGATCGGGGCATTGTTGGCCAAAAGGGTCGCAGTCGCCGCCGAGGTAAGCAGCAGGCCCGAATTCCAGAGCACCAGGTCGATGGCGAACAGCGCCCCGCCTGCCGACATCAGCAGCAAGTCATGCCGCGCCGGGATAGTCTTTCCGGTCCAAAGCCAGGCCGCCAGGAGCGGCGGGGCGGCAAAGAGCAGCCGGTAAAAAGCGGAAACCGTCCCGGGCAGACCGGCAAACTTTACAAAAAGGGCAGAGCAGCCTATGCAGAGAATCCCGCAGACGAGCGCGCCGTAGGCGAGGCGGGTCTGTTTCATATCATGAGTCCGCCCTTGTCTTCATTTCGATCACAGCGCAAAGGTACCCGATTCAGGGCCCGGGATCAATGCAAAAGCACCCCATCCCGGACAACTTCCGGCTTCTTTCTATTGTATAACAATATTATATTTGCTATGGTGTGCGATGACGCAGCCTGTGAAAAAGGCAATCGTATCAAGGGGAGATCAGCATGCCGGGTACCTTAAATTTCAAAAAAGTCACTAAAACCATCAAGATTTTCGCTTTTGCTCAAGTCGGGCTGATGGCGATGCTGGTATACGTGGCCATGCTATTCCAGAAACAATTCCTGGTGGACAACAGGACAGACTACTTCATGTATTCGGTCATCGCGAGTTTCATCATCCAGCTGGCGTTCTTTTACCCGATCTACAAGTTCTCCGGCAAGGAGGCAGAGCGCGACCTCTCCCTCACCTCCAGCAACCTGAACACCGAGGAGATCAAGGTCCTCTCCAAGAAGAAAAGATATAGCGACATCATCAAATTTTCGGTGTTCATCTTCTACAGCATGTTCATCCTGCAGGCGCCGGGTAAAAACGCCCCCGGGAACCACCTGGTGCTGATCGTGCTTTATTTCAGCTTCATCCTGACCATTCTCACCTACCTGCAGTGCTATAATTTCGCGGCTAAAAAGCTCATGAAGCAGGGAACCCTACCACATGCCTGAAGCCGGGAGTTGCTGCAACCGGCCTACCTGACCGACGACTTGGCGCGGACATGGGTGACGTGCTCCTCGGGGAGGCCGAGCCACTCCGAGAAGCCCTGATGCCCCGACGGGTTCTCGCGCTCGAACAGGGTGTGCCAATGTCCCATATCGTCGTCATCCAGACCAACCGCGCGAAATCGCGTAGTCCATTCTTCCACTGTCACCTTTTTCTCCATGTCAGTCTCCTTATCTTTTCACCCATATTGTTTCACAATCGTGAGACAGCTGTAAAGTGCAACCGGCGCCTCGCCCCCGGCGCCTGGCCCGGCCGGTGCGCGCCGGCTGCCAGCCCGCTAAATATCCCTATTATTTCCAGCCGGTTGCGAGGCAATGCCGAAGGCTGACGAAAATATTTGAACCCGGTCGTCGATTTTGCTGGACTACCGGGCACGCTCGCACGTACCATTCACCGGGTAGCCTTGGGCTAAAAACTAAAACATTCGAGAAGGAAATAGCGAAATGGCGATTGCAAAAACTGGCGACAAGGTACGCATTAATTACACCGGCACACTGGAAGACGGCTCTGTCTTCGACACGACCATCAAGGAAGCTGGCGGCTGCGAAGACGACGATTGCGGCTGCTCTGACGACGGCTGCGACGATGAAGGCTGCGGCTGCGAGTCCGGACCGATGGAACTCACCATCGGCGCGGAAGAGTTCTTCAGCCAGGTCGAAGAGGCGCTGATCGGCATGGCTCCCGGCGAGAAGAAAACGGTCACCATCCCCGCAGAAGACGCTTTCGGCGAATACGATGAGGAAGAAGTTTTTTCCATCAGCCGCGAGCAGCTGACCGGCGACATCGTCCCGGAAATCGGGATGGAACTGGAACTGACCGGTGATGACGACGAGCCTGTCGAAGTAACTGTTGTTGAAGTCACCGACGACACCCTTACCGTCGACGCCAACCACCCGCTGGCCGGCGAAGACATCACCTACGAGATCGAGCTGCTCGAGATCCTGTAGTAACCAGAAAAGCAGGATGATATTCCGAACATGGGGGAGACGGCCACCTGCCGCCTCCCCTCTGCGCTGTTACCCCCTCAGACCGCCAGAAGAAAGCCCCTGAATTACATGACCATTTCCACTCCAGATTCAACAATCTTACGCTCCGACCGGGCGCAACTCCCCTGGCTTCCGGGCGAGACGCCGCTCATGCTGGCGCCCATGCAGGGGCTTACCAATCGCGCCCTGCGCTCGCTCTTTATCTCCTGGGTGCGCCCCGACGTGGTCTGCACCGAATTCATGAGGGTCAATCCGGTGGCAGCGAAAAAACGGCTTTCCCCCGGAGACCTGCGCGAGATCAGCCCCTCCGAGGGGGGCGTGCCGCTGGTCGTGCAACTGATCGGGCACGGCAGGGAGGCGCTGGTTTCTGCCGCTCAATCCGCCCAGGATGCCGGAGCGGTGCACCTTAACCTCAACATGGGTTGCCCGTACGGCCGGATGACCAGCGGGCTTACCGGCGGCGGCATGCTAAAGAAGCCTGAACTTTTGGAAGAGATCATTCCGGCGCTGCGTGAAGCGATTAGCGGGACTTTCTCCATAAAGCTGCGCGCCGGGTACGAAGACCCGCGGCAGATCTTCTCGCTGCTGCCACTCTTCGAGGCGTCAGGAGTCGATTTCCTGGTGCTCCACCCGCGCACCGTGCGCCAGGCGTATAACGGACTGGCCGATCACGGGATTACCGCCGAGGTCGTGCAGCGCACAGCGCTGCCGGTGATCGCCAACGGCGACATCAGAAGTACCGCCGGCGGGTTGCGCGTCCTGAAGGAGACCGGTGCTGCCGGGCTCATGCTCGGCCGGGGAGGGATCGGCGAGCCGATGCTGTTCGAGAGGCTGCGCGGCCGCGCCACGGGCGAGCCGGATGCCCGTGAGCGCAGGGCGATGCTGCGCCGCTATCTGGACGGGCTGCTGCCGCTTTACTGCGAACTTTTCTGCGGGGATTCCCAGGTGCTGGGAAAGATTAAGGGAGTCGTCGCCAATGTCGAGGATCCCGAGTTGGACAAGATGCTGAAGCAACTGACCCGCTCGAAAACGCTCGGCGCGTTTCAGGCGGCGGTGGAGGAACTGTAGAGGCGAAGGCGTTTACCGCAAAGACGCAAAGGGCGCAAAGAAAGGCAAAACCAAGGTAAGGACTTAGGCTGAACTCTTTTTTTGTTTTTCCGTGTATTTGCTTTCCCTTTCCTTGCTTTTCCTTCGCGTCTTGGCGTCTTTGCGGTAAATCGCCCTTTGCCTTCTTGCATTTGGCATCTTTGCGGTGAATCGCCCTTGCTGTTTATTTCTCCCAATAATCCTTGGCGAAAAAGAAGAGAGCTATCGCTACCGCCTGCGCCGCGACGGGACACTGGAAGGCCGCATGAAACGCCTGCGCCGGCGCTCCCGGAGTCAACTTCCCGAAGGATCCCAGTATCATCCCCATTATCTGCTGCATCGACGCCGCCCCCATCAAAACGAAAAAGTTGATGGAGGTGAGCGCGGTCCCGACGATGCGCACGGAAAACATGGAGCGCACGATCGGATAGATCATCACCCCGCTAGAGACCGCGAGCCCCAACGCAAAGAAGAGCACCCCCAAAACCGGCTGCGGCAGGGACTCCGCCCACCCCAGGAAACTGGTCATCAACAGCAGCAGGACCAGCTGCCCCGCCAGCAGGGTCTTTTTGTAGGAATGCAGCAGCTTCCAGGCGATGCTGTCGATCACCAACCCCCCCGAGATAAACCCCAGCGAAGTGTACATGAGCATCCGGCCGGTCTCCTCGCGGCTAAACTTTAGCACCTCCATCAGGTAGGGCCCGCCCCAAAGCCCCTGCACCGCCAGATAGCTCCCGTACCAGGAAAAAGCGACGGCTGCCAAAAGCCAGAAGTCGCGGTTGCCAAAGATCTGCTTCCAAGCGGCCAGCATGCCGATCGGCGCGGCGGCTTCGCCCTCTCCGGGATGCGGTGCGGGGCCAGACGGCCGATCGCACACCAGGCAAAAGACCAGCAGCGTCACCAGCGCCTGCAGCACCCCGACCGCCAGGAAGGAATTGCGCCAGCCGACTAGGGCCACCGCGAGCGCCAGCGGCGCGGTCCCCCCGAGGTTCCCCAGGTTGCCGACCGCGACCATGAGCCCGGAAACCCTGCCGAACTCCTGCTTACTGAACCAGTGGCTGAAAATGGTGAAAGTCGCCATCAGCACCGACGAGGTCCCAAGTCCCAGCAGCACGCGCGCAAGCACCGCCTCGCCCATGCTTCCTGCCTGGGAAAAGAGGATGCCGCCGAGCGCCGTCAGCACGCCGCAACCGCTGATCACCACCCGGCTCCCAAGGCGGTCGATCATCGGCCCGAGCGGAATCTGCGCCGCAGCGTACACATAAAAGAGTATGCTGGATAGCGAGCCCAACTGCGCTGGCGACAGATGCAGTTCCCGGGAGACGTCCCGCGCCACGACTGCGAGCGAGACCCGGTAGAAGTAGACCAGGATGTAGATCAGCGCCAGGACGCAGAAAATAAGCCAACGCTGGCGGCGCATCCGTTGTTGTTCAGGCATGTCGACAACCCCCAGCCGGCACTCTAGCACAGGGCGTATACGGGGTAAAGACTCTCTTTTCAGCAATTTACAGCTTTATACTGCGTCTTATTTAGGATACTCTCTTTATGGGTCGGGTCAGCCGCCGGCTTTCCCCCCCGCACCAGCAGACAAGGAGATACCATGTTCCTGGAAAACGATGTCAAATTGGGGTTCTCCGATGTGCTGATCCGGCCGAAACGCTCGAATCTGAAGAGCCGCGCCCAGGTCGACCTGCAAAGGACCTTCAAGTTCCTGCACTCCAAACGCGACTGGACCGGGATCCCGGTCATCTCCGCCAACATGGACACCACCGGCACCTTCGAGCTCGCCGAGGTCCTCGCGACCCACGGCATGCTGACCGCCATCCACAAGCATTACACGGTGGCTGACTGGGATGCCTACCTGACTGACAAGAATGAGGACATCTATTCCCGGATCATGGTCAGCACCGGGACCTCGGACTCCGATTTCGAGAAGATTACCCGCATCATGGGTTACCACCCCAAGCTCGACTTCATCTGTATCGACGTGGCGAACGGTTATGCGGAGAGTTTCGTGGAATTCGTGCGCAAGGTGCGCGGGGCGTTCAGCGACAAGACCATCGTGGCGGGGAACGTGGTAACCGGCGAGATGGTGGAGGAACTGCTGCTCTCCGGGGCCGATATCGTCAAGGTCGGCATCGGCCCGGGGTCAGTGTGCACCACCCGGGTAAAGGCGGGGGTCGGCTATCCTCAACTCTCGGCGGTCATCGAGTGCGCCGACGCGGCGCACGGACTGGGCGGCAGGATCATCTCCGACGGAGGCTGCACCTGCCCGGGGGACGTCGCCAAGGCGTTTGGCGGGGGAGCGGATTTCGTCATGCTCGGTGGGATGTTTGCGGGTCACGACGAGAGCGGCGGCCACATCGTGGAGCGCGGCGGGCAGCAGTTCAAGCTGTTTTACGGTATGAGTTCCACCACCGCGATGGATAAGCACTCCGGCGGGGTCGCCTCCTACCGCGCCTCGGAGGGGAAAACCGTCGAGGTCCCCTATCGCGGCCCGATCGAGGAGACAGTCAAGGACGTGCTGGGCGGGGTGCGCTCGGCCTGTACCTACGTCGGCGCCGCCTCTTTGAAGGAGTTGACCAAGCGGACCACCTTTATCCGGGTCCAGGAGCAGGAGAACCGGATTTTTGGGTGAAGGGTTGGCGCTTCGTGGAAGGGGAAAGGCGTTCCCCCTACCCAACCGCTCCAGGGGCACTGCCTTTACGTTAAGGCGCCCCCTCTCTTGACGAGAGGGGGCGGGTTTGGGATGCACATATCTCAATAAATGGCACCTTCCCCCTCACCTTGACCCGCCTTCGCCAAGGCTACGGCGGCCAAGCCCTCCCCCGCCCGGGGGGAGGGAGAGTTTGAGCCAGAGGGGAATCTTTAACTTGAATTGCCCTGCTCGAGATGGGTCGACCTACCAGCTTAATTCAGCCGTACCGCCCCCTCGCCCTTGAGATTCTCCAGAAACCATTGGTAGGTCGTCGCTATCCCCTGCTCCAGACTAACCGAATGCTTCCACCCCAGGGCGTGTATCCGGCTGACATCCTCGAGTTTGCGCGGCGTTCCGTCCGGCTTGGCCGGATCGAATGCCAGATTGCCCTGATAGCCGACGACCCGGCGCACGGTCTCGGCCAGCTCGCGGATGGTGACATCCTCCCCGGTTCCCAGGTTGACAAAGCAGGGCTTGGGGTAGCTCAAGAGTTCAGGTGCAATCTCCTCGTCGGACTGTTCCATCAGGTGCAGGCAACCCTGCGCCATGTCATCGACGAATAGCAGCTCCCGACGCGGCGTTCCACTCCCCCAGACCACGACTTCGGGGGAGTTCTGCACCTTGGCCTCGTGGAAACGCCGGATCAGGGCCGGCAGCACATGGCTATTCTCAGGATGAAAGTTGTCTCCCGGCCCGTAAAGGTTGGTCGGCATGACTGCGATGAACTTGGTCCCGTACTGGCGGTTGTAGGATTCACACATCTTGATTCCGGCGATCTTCGCAATGGCGTAAGGTTCGTTGGTCTCTTCCAAAAGTCCGGTGAGCAGATGCTCTTCCTTCATCGGCTGGGGTGCCAGTTTCGGATAGATGCACGACGAGCCGAGAAACAGCAGCCGCTTGACGCCATGTAGCCAGGCGTTGTGGATCACGTTTCCCTGGATAGCCAGGTTGATCTGAATGAACTCCGCCGGATAGGTGTTGTTGGCGTGAATCCCCCCGACCTTGGCCGCCGCCAGGATGACGTATTCCGGCTTTTCGGCGGCGAAGAACGCTGCCACCGCATGTTCGTTGGTCAAGTCGAGCTCATCGATCTCGGGGACGACCAGATTGGTATAGCCGGCGCGGGTGAGGCGGCGCAACAGGGCCGAGCCAACCAGCCCCCGCGAACCTGCGAGGAAAATTTTGGAATTTTTGTCCATAGCTCGTTTCTCCTATTTGTCTGGATCCGATCATCTGCCCGACCGGCCCTGCTCTCTTCAACTCGGCGCCAAGGCCCACTATTAGCTTAAACCAATGCCGTTATTCGACATCAATGTTACCAAGTTGTGCGGGCCCTGCAACGACAGCGCTCTGTTTGTGCCTGCTTTCCGTTATTGCAGATACTTTTCCCGCAGGGCCACCTTGTTTATCTTCCCCACGCTCGTCTTGTCGATGACGTCCACCAGCTTCACCTTCACCAGCACCACCTGCTTGTTGAGCATCCCCCGATCCGCATAGTCACGGACATAATGGACGATCTCCTTCTCGCTCGCGTGGCCTCCCTCCGTCGGCTTCAGCACCACGAGGGCCAAGGGGCGCTCCCCCCACTTTTCGTCAGGCTGGCCGATGACCGCAACCTCCGCCACGGCCGGGTGATGGGCGATGAGGTCCTCCAGTTCCAGCGAGGAGACCCATTCCCCGGCCACCTTGATGATGTCCTTGCTGCGGTCGGTGATCCGCACATAGCCAAGCGGGTCGCGCACCGCCACGTCGCCGGTGTGCAGATAGCCACCCTCCCAGAGACGCTCCGAGGTCTTGTGGTCCTTCAGGTATCCCTGGGTGAGCCAGGGGGCGCGCACCACGACCTCGCCTGCGGTGACCCCGTCGCGCGGCACCTCCTTCAGATCGCTGTCCACGATGCGCAGGTCCACAAAGGGAATCGCCAAGCCGGTCTTGCACCGGATGGCAGCCTGCTCTTCGGGGGGAAGTTCCAGCATCTCCGCGGTCAACTGGGAGAAGGTCAGGATGGGGCAGGTCTCGGACATGCCATAGCCGGTGAAGACATCGATCCCGCGCTTTAGGGCCTCGAGGCAGAGGTTGCGCGACATCGCCGCGCCGCCGATAATAAGCTTCCAACCGGCTAGAGAGATGCGGTCGGCGTGAGGGTGCTTCAGTATCATGTGCAGGATGGTCGGGACGCAATGGGAGAAGGTCACCCCTTCTTTTTCCTTCAATTCCAGCAGGGTATCGGGAAGGTAGCGCCCCGGATAGACCTGCTTCACCCCGAGCATGGTTGCCACATAGGGCATGCCCCAGGCGTGGACATGGAACATGGGGGTCATCGGCATGTAGACGTCGTCGCGCCGGAAGCTGCCGTGATGTGTGACGGTGCCGAGCATGGAAAGCACGCCGAGACTGTGGAGCACCAGCTGCCGGTGGCTGAAGTAAACCCCTTTGGGCATGCCGGTGGTCCCGGTCGTATAGAAGGTCGTCGCCCGGGTGTTCTCGTCAAAGTCGGGGAACTCGAACTCGGGGGAGGCGAGTGCCAGAAGCTCCTCGTATTCACCCGAGGAAGGGACCGTGCTGTGGCGGGTCACGCCGTCGTCGGAAATGAGGATGTAGGTGTGCACCGTATCGATCCTGCCCCGGATCTGTTCCAGGATGGGGAGGAATTCGCTGTTGAAAAGCAGCACATCGTCCTCGGCGTGGTCGATGGTGAAAAGGATCTGTTCCGGAGAGAGGCGGACGTTGATGGTGTGCAGCACCGCCCCGATCATCGGGACGGCAAAGAAGAGCTCCAGATAGCGGTGGCTGTCCCAGTCCATGACGGCGACTGTCTGTCCGGGCTTTACCCCGAGGCCGGTCAAAAGGCTGGCCAGGCGCGCCACCCGTTCCCGCAATTGCCGATAGGTCCCCCGATAGAGGTCGCGGTAGACGATCTCCTGGTCAGGGTTATCCACCACCGGATAAAAAAGCAGGTTCTTGATCAGGAGAGGATAATCATAGGCCGAAGGGGTGCGCGGTATCAGCATGTCGCTCATCGTTGAGTCTCCTGTACAAAGCGGTATTGGTTCAGTCGCGACGTCACTCCATCACCTGGCAGTCGTCGAGGAAATGTTGCAGGACCTCTTCCTTTACTCCGGCCAGAGCCGCGATGCGCGAGAGGCGAGGAAAGGACCAGGAACTGCTCCCCTCGGCAAGGAGTTCCCCCGCCTCGTCGTAAATGGCCATCGACACCTCGGCGGAGGGGGGCGCGTAACTCAGCACCCGTCCCACTACTCTGAGTTTCGTCCTGGTGGCGACCGGTTTCAGGAACCGGGTGCTCATCTCACGGGTCACCCCTAGCTTGCCGTGGCGCGCAAAGAGGGCATAGGCGGCTGCCTCGTCCATGAGCGTCGAGATGATGCCGCCGTGCACCATGCCATCAAAGCCGCAGAAGGAGTCCGGTATGGTGCAAAAGCAGACGACTCCGTCTTTGGTGTGGTGAAAGCGCAGGCCTAGTCCATGGGGGTGCCCTTCCGAGCAGACAAAGCAGGTGCCGGGCCAGCGCCCGCGTACCGGCGGAAGATCTTGGGTTGTTTCCTGGTTATCCGTGTCGTCAGAAGCGTGCACCCTTTCCTCCTTTTTCCCCGAAAAGCCGTCGCCGGGGCGCGCCCCTGCAGCAGGCTCGAGCGCGCCGCAGTAAACCTGCCGCGCTTTCCGCTGCCGGAGGCTCATGAAACGAAACGCGAGGGGCATTCTACGACATGCGCTGGTAATTTGCTAGGGGACTTTGACGGGATAAGCCATTTGGATAGTGGAATCGTCCGTGGTCGTTGTGGTTCGTGTCCAAGGTGACCTGAAGGGATTGTAGGCTTTGCGGTCTTTTAGATAGTACTTCAGTCACAGGAACCCATCTCGGGCTCTGTAGCGAGCATTCACCTCCGCATCTGCTCAGGAGCCGGCAAGAAGTGCCGCCAGCCCTTCCTGCAAGGCGGCGAAGGTGTAGGGCTTGTTCAAATAAGCATTAAAGCCATAGCTGCGGTAATTGGATACTACCGGATTGTCCGAATAACCGGTAGACACCACCGCTTTGACATCGACGTCTATTTCCCGGATCCTCCTGATGGCCTCCTCTCCGCCCATGCCACCCTTTACGGTGAGGTCAAGGATCACCACGTCAAACGGACGCCCCTTTTCCCGTGCTTCCCTGAGCTTCACTATGGCCTCCGCGCCATCCGCGGCACAGGCCGCTTCAAATCCGCAGAGCTCGATCATTTTCACCGCGACATCACGGACCATCTCCTCATCGTCCATAATCAGCACCAGTCCCTGCCGCTTTGCCGCGACAACCGGCACAGCCGGACCTGTTGGTGCCGTCTGCGGCTCTTCTTGCGGGGCTATCGCAGGAAGATAGATGCAAAAGACGGTGCCGGTAACAGGATCGGAAGATGCCACGATGGTTCCCTGGTGCCGCTTGACGATCGAATAGGAGGTCGCCAGCCCCAGTCCGCTCCCTTGTTGCTTCGTGGTGAAATAGGGGTCGAACAGCTTCGCCAGGTACTGTGCCGGGATCCCGATTCCTGAGTCCGCGATCTGTATCCGTACGAATCTCCCTCCCTCCGGCAGTGCGGCGGTGCTGCGGCTGGGAAGTTCAACGTTGTCCGCGGTAATCTTCACTATGCCGGACTGCTGCATTGCCTGGCTCGCGTTGAGCACGATGTTCTGGATTACCTGGGCGATCTGCCCTTCGTCGGCGTCGGTGCTCCAGAGGTCCCGGGCGATGGCGAGCGTGCAGCTGCTGCTGGAACCGCTCAGGGCAAACCTGGTCGCGTTTTCTATGGTTTTGGTCAGCACTACCCGCTTTTTCTGCGGCTCCCCCCCCTTGGAGAAGGTCAGCAGCTGTGAGGTCAGGTTCACCGCCTGGTTTATCGCCTGCTCCGCCTGCCCGAGCATCGCCTCGGCTCCCTCCGGCTCGCTCAATTTCAGCCGCGCCAGGGCGATGTATCCGAAGACACCCTGCAAAAGGTTGTTGAAATCGTGTGCCAGCCCCCCCGCCAGGGTCCCGATTGCCTCCATTTTCTGGAGTTTGAGCCGCTCCTCCTCCGCCTGCTTTCTCTGGGTAGTGTCCGAGGCCACCACGATGATCAATTTGGGCTGCCCCTGGGAATCGCGCAGCAGCGAGGCGTTGACGTCACCGCTGAACCCCGAGCCGTCGCTGTGCAACAGCCTTAGCTCCAGATCGGCAACCGCCCCATTGCGCAAGAGCTCCAGGCTGGCGATTCGGCAGGTTTCCCGGCACTCCGGCGCTATCCGGTCCAGTATCGCCCTTCCGATCGCCTCCGACTCATTGGCAAACCCGAAAAGCTGCAGCGCCTTCGGGTTCAACATCCGGATGATTCCCAAGAGGTCCACGACAGTGATGGCATTGGGGCCCAGTTCGGTTAAATGCCGGTATAACTGGTCGCTCTCCTTCAGTTTTTCCTCAGTAAGTTTGCGCTCGGTGATATCGCTCAAGACCCCGCTCCAGACAATGCTCCCCTCCGGGGTCTGCATCGGATCGGATTCAATGCAGATCAGGCGAACCTCGCCCCGGACGATAAAGCGCCCTTCCCAACGGTAGGGCTTCAGCTCCCGAGTGGCTCTACGAGTGGTGCTCACCAGGTCATCGGCATCCTCCGGGTGGGCGATGTCGAAGGCGCGGCGCGCGTCACGCAGCGTGGCCGCTTCATCGAGGCCCAGAATCCGGCAAAGTTGCGGGCTCAGATACTCGAAATGCATGGAGCCGTCGCTTTCCACGCACAAGGTATACACGCCATGGGGGATGCGCTGCACCAACTCGTCGTAGCGGGAAGTGCTCAGGCGCAGCTCCCGGTTGCTTTTGACCAGCTCGCTGGTGCGGGCCGCAATTTTTTTCTCCAGCTCTTCCTGACTTTTACGCAGTTGCTCCTCGGTCTGCCGGAGATTGCGGATCATCCGGGAGAAGTCCTGGGCGTCGGTCAGAGATTTCTGCCCCAGCCGCTCTGCGACCAAACGATAGTAATCCCGTTCTGCCTCCAGAGTTGGCGGTTTTGTAGCGGAATCCTGCATCCCGAGCCCTCCTTCATCCATGAATGGAATCCTCTGCCAAAACTATCAGCACGCCGGTCCAGTCAAGCCCGCGGCTTCTGCCCAACATCGGTGCGATCTCCACACCGGAATAAAACCCCAGCAAGGGGACGCCGGCCTCCTGCATGACCCGTTGCACCTCTGCCGCTTCTTCCTCGTCGGTGACCGAATAAGCCGCCGTTCTTCCGCCGCAGTTGATGTAGAAGGCGAGTGTCGGCACCCTTCCGTCGGACTTGATCCGCTCCAGGATTGCGGGGGTATTCTCGCGCACCGATTTCTGCATCATTCGGTTGTCACGGATCAGGAACTGGATTTCCTGGCCCTGTTCAAGATCGGCCTCAAACATGCCGATGCCGGTTCCGTCGGGGCTCACCCCGGTGATGAGCCGGTTCACGTAGTACCCCTCATGGGGCGCGCCGTAGCGCTCGCCATGGTTGATGCCGATGGTCAGATTACTGATGATCGGGCGCTCCTTTTGCCACTCCTGGGAGCCGAAGAGCTGGTCGATCATCGGGACCACGGGCCTGCCGTCCAGCTCGAAGATGGTATTTCCCTGCATCCTGGTGATCTTGTGGTAGACGCCGTTGAGGGGGATGCAGCCGTGCATGGTGGTTTGGTAAACGGTGAAACTGCCGGACAGCAGGCAGCCGACAACCTGCTGGGCCGCGGACTTGAAGCCGCAGAACTGCCTGGTCGGTCCGAAGTCGTACCCGCCGACCAGGCCGGCACCGAAGACCGGCACGTGTCCCGCCAGTTTCCCCTCGACCCCGTCAAGAAGCGGAGCGGAGGAATTGAGCACGGGGGGGGCCTCCTGGCTGGCGGGAACCCTGATCGAATCGTAAAAGAGCAGCAAGAGCTTGTCGGCAGCCGAGAGAGCCAGGTCATCGATCATCCTCATGCCGGCGGCGGCCTCCCCCTGGTCCAGGCCGTCGGCCGAGGCAACCGCAAAGGTCATCGAGTCCGATTGAATGGCTGCGACTGCCGCCGGAAAACCCTCATAGGAGAGATTCTTCCGGGTAATGACGCCGAGGCCCGAGCCGCCTACGATGGGAGTTGTCGGGCCTACCACGGAGCGCAGCCCCTGGTAAAACTGATCGAGATCGAGATTCCCGCTGCCAAAGGCCAGCAGCAGGTCGGCGCGCTCCATCCCCCCCGACTGCAGCGCTGCCTGCGCGGTGCTGCGTCCCAGGCTGTATGCTTCCCGGTCATTGCCGTAGCTAATCCCTATCTTGGTCACTCTGACTCCTAGTACGCGTCGGACCCTGCTACCATTACCTGATTAGAATTAAAGTAAGCCAAAATATACGCTTAAACATCGGGGAGGTCAAACAAGGAATATCAGACAATCACTGACAGAACCATTATTTTTAGTATCAACACGAGATAAAATCTCTCTGTAATATCAGAGAGCACCACTGAGATGAAATACATCGATAAAAGAACACTGGAAGGGAGGAAATTCCGCAGTTACCTACGGATGAGTAATGCATTGAGGGTTAAATAAACTGTCTAATATCGATTTATTGCCTTGATAAGCATGTTAATGCAATTATTTTTTCTTGGCGACATAGCTGTAATACTTTAGTTTAATGTTCTCCCACATTACCAGAGAGTCGTCCACTTTCGTTATGACACGAACTTCTCCGTCCTGCGAGACGACAAAGCCGATACTGCCGGGATTCTCGAAGCAGTACCTCATCATCGACCTGTGACGGGTGCCGAAATGGTTGTAAAGCGCCGGGCGCAGCTTAGCTGGCGTGGCCATTCTGTCACCGGCGATGAACAGGCTCGCCGGCTCCTCAGCGGTCGTGATTTCCACTCCGTAGCCGCGCACGGCCAGGTTACGGTCCATGACAACCAGGCCGTCGACGCGGCTCAAGAGTGCTATGAACCAGATGACGCCATCTATCTCGTTCTTACTGGCCCTCAGCTCTTTTTCAAAGCGTCGCAACTGGAAATAAAGCTGGGACGGGATGTCCTTGGCCTTCGATTCGCTCAAATTAAGCAGATGCTGCTCCAGGTAGTCCGCTTTTATCTTTGTTATGGCGTTACTTTCCAAAGCAGTGTGCAATCTTTCGTAGTCGATCCGGTACTTGAAGTTGAGCCCTGCCGTGTCCAGGTCGGTTATCAGGATGGCGCCGCCGTTTTTCAGCTTTTGCATCCGCAGCAAAACCCTGCACAGTACCGAGAGCCACTGCTGGGTATGGAACTCGTCCGACTGGCCGTTTTCCTGAATGTCATCGGGGATATTGCTGCGAATCGCCTCCAGGTGCCCGCTGATGCCGGGGTTCAAAAGGTCCCGCACCGGACTGGCCCGGAAGAGGTCCAGAGAGTTGCGGATCAGCTCATTTATTCTCAGTTCTGCGACCTTCTCGTAGCGCATGTAGACCACGACCACGCCGATCCCCTCGACGCTTGCCTGAAAAAGCCCCGGCCGCTCCGCCTCGATTTCCGCACTCCGGTTCAGGAACTTGTGGAAACGGTTTTGCTGATCCACCAGCCCCCAGAGGAAAAGTGCGCCGTCCTGGCCCGGCCAGATCACGAAAGATGAAGTGGTCAGCCCGGAGGATTTGGCTATTTTCACCAGGTTGGAGACCGAAAGCGGGATCGGTTCCGCGAAGGGGATATAGCTCCAGCGATCCTTCACCGGGTTGCGCGGCGGCTTCGGGTCAGGTTGGGCGGGGTCGAGGAAAACCACGTGGAAGGTGATAGACTCCGATTCCTCCGTCTTCAGGCTGGAGAAGTACATGGTTTCGAAGAGGTCGATGATGATTCTCTCGTCCGGAACCACGGCATGGCGCTTCCTGAGTTCCGCACAGACCGACTCGGCCAGATTCTGGGGGGTTTTGTGCTTCAGGTTCATGAACAACACCCTTACCTAGAGTAAATGTATGCAACGGTTCCATTACTTCATTAGAATTAAAGTCCGCAAAATATACACCCAATTTTCTGGCAGGTCAAACAAGGAATAGTAGTGCGATTTTTAGGTCAAAGGGAAGGTCATCTGGGGATTATGCGGAGGTTTATCTGGCCATGTAGGGGTTGTTGAGCCGGATAGCGAGGTATTGGGGGGAGCAGCAAACAGCTAATGAAGGAGAGAAAGGTGTCTGCCTATTTGGGGAGGCTGGGCCCCATTGATAGGGACCTTCCCAGCCTCCGCACGATTGTATCTTAGCACCCGAGCGCCACCCGCATGCGCCTGAGCGCCTCGGCGAGTAGCGCGCGCGGACAGCCGAAGTTGAGCCTGACAAACCCGGGGAGCCCGAAATCCTCCCCCCCCGAAAGCCCCACTCCCGCCTCCTCGAAGAAACGGACCGGATCCGCAATCCCGCGGGGGCGCAGGTCAATCCAGGAAAGGTAGGTCGCCTCCACGTGCGCGACGCTCAGCCCGGGCATAAACGCCACCTCCTGCGCCACCAGGTCGCGGTTGCCGCGCAGGTAGGAAAGCAGCTGGCGGCGCCACTCCTCCCCGTGCCGGTAGGCCGCCTCGGCCGCGGTGTAGCCGAGCAGGTTTACGTGCGGGACGATGCGCCCCATCGCCTTTCGAAAGGCGCGCCGCAGCGTGTCGTCGGAAATGATCGCGAAGGAGCAGCCGAGCCCCGGCACGTTGAAGGTCTTGCTGGGCGCCAGCAGGGTGATGGTGCGCCGGTCGGTCTCCGGCGTGAGCGTCGCGATCGGGATGTGGCGCAGCGCCTCGTCCAGCACCAGCCCCGCGTGGATGTCGTCGGAGCAGATGGTCAGGTCGTGACGCTGCGCGAACCCGGCCAGTGAGATCAGTTCCTGCTCGCTCCAGACCCGGCCCACCGGGTTGTGCGGGCTGCACAATAAAAGGAGCCGCGTTCTCGGGGTGACGGCGCGCTCCAGCGCTTCCAGATCAAGCCCCCAGCGCCCATCCTCCAGCAGCAGCGGCACCAACACCGCCCGGCGCCCGGAGAGCGGCGGGGCCGACATAAAGGGAGGATACACCGGGCTGCAGGTGATGACCTCATCCCCCGGCTCTCCGACCGCCCGGCAGGCAATGTTCAGTCCAGTCACCAGCCCCGGAAGCCAGGTGATCCATTCCTTGCGGACCTCCCAGCCGAATTCCCCCTGCAGCGCGGCGACCACCGCGGCGCCCAGCCCCTCGGAGGGCGAGGTGTAGCCGAAGACGCCGTGGCTCACCCTTTCCTGCAGCGCCTCGATGATCGCGGGCGGAGAACGGAAATCCATGTCCGCCACCCAAAGCGGGATGATATCCCTGCCCCGGTACTTGTCCCACTTCTCGCAGGAGGTGCCCTGCCGGTCGATGATCTCATCGAAGTCGTAGGTTATTTGGCTCATGTAAGCTCCCATACGGTCAGTTCCGCCACGGTGTGCTGGAACTTGCGGCGCGTCTCCCGGATCACGAAGGGGACGTCACGCGGCGCCCCGAGCATCCTGAAGTGCGGCGCCAGCGCGGCCGTCAGCCCTTCCAGCGTCGTCACGTTTTCGCCCGCCTCCCGGTAGCCGCCCAGCCACTCCTCCTTCTTGGTGAAGTTTTCCAGCCAGGTGTAAGGGGAGGCGACCACCAGGATCCCTCCGGGGTTGATGCGGCTATGGATGCCGGAGAGAAAGCGGCGCGGCGAATAGAGCCGGTCGATCAGGTTGGCGGCGAGCACCAGGTCGTACCCGGTGAACTTCTCCGGGAGATTGCAGGCGTCGGCCTGGAAGAACTGGACCCGGTCCCGCACCCCCTCCAGATCAAGCTCAGCCAGCGTTATCTCGTGGTAGGAGGCTATGTCGCCTTCTTCGGGGAGCGCGTAGCGCAAGGCACCACCCTGCTGCAGCCGCGCTGCGAGTTGGAAAAAGCGCGCCGAGAAATCAAGCCCGGTTACCTTTTCGAAGCCGCGCGCCAGTTCGAAGCTGGCCCTCCCGAGCGCGCAGCCCAAGTCGAGTGCCTGGGTTTTCCGGCGCCCCTGCATCTGCTCCAGACAGATCTGCGCCAAGGAACTTGCGAAGTTGGGCACGCCGAAGTGCTCCGGACCCCAGTGGGCATCGCAGTACTGCGCGGTCAGGCCGTCGGTCTCGTAGGGATCCTCACGCAGCTCGACGCTGGCGGCGCTCTCGAGGTAGCGCAGCCCCGCGTGTTGGAAGAAATGGCGCCGGAAAGCGTAACGCGCCTCCCGGGTCGCCTCGTTACCGGTCGAGATCCAGGAGCCCCCCTTGATCAGGTTGTGCCGGGTGTCGAAGGTCGGCGTCGAGAAGTCGTCGTACCAGGGGTGGACCTGAAAACCGTGAAAAGGATAGATCGGAGTCTCGGTCCACTGCCAAACGTTTCCCAGCAGGTCGCAGAACCCTCCGAAATCGAAGCGATCCACCGGGCAGGACGAAGCCCAGTATTCCAGGTTGATATTCCCCGGAGCGCGTCCCCAGGCCGGCGAGTCCGGAATCTGCGCCAGATCGCGCAGGCGATTCCACTCGTCCTCGCTGGGAAGCCGGATCGGCTTGCCCGTTTGCGCTGCCAGCCAGTTGCAAAACGCCTTCGACTCCAGGTAATTCAGCTCGACGGGCCAGTTCCAAGGGAGCTCGATCTCCTCCAGCATGGTGCGCAGCCCCCAGCCCCCCTCCCGCGGCACCCAGAAAAGGGGGTGCTCCGCCTTTTTGAAGTTGCGCCAGTTCCACCCCTCCTCGGTCCACCAGGTGGAATCCTGATAGCCCCCCGCCTCGACAAAGGGGAGGAACTCACGGTTCGACACCAGGTACTTCGAGGCGGAGAAAGCCTCCACCTGCGCTTCGTGGTGGCCGTACTCGTTGTCCCAGCCGTAGAGCGGGTGCTCGTCGCCCTTGCCGAGCACGACCTTGCCTCCCGGCACCCGGATCAGTTCATTTGCCGGGGGCTCGCCCGAGTCGCGGCAGATCTCCCAGAAAGGCAGGGCCCGCACCTGGTCAAGCGGGAGTTGGCGGATCAGGACCGACGAGGTCTCCAGATGGATTCGTTCGTGCTCGATCCCCATCATAACCGCCCAGAAGGGATTTTCCCGGGTGATCGGGAGGGTAAGCGGCAGGGTGCGGATCAGTCCGTCCATCATCTGGCGCACCTGATCGCGGTATTGCTTCACTTCCGCGCGGCTGGGCCAATCGTAGTGGGCGGCATTCAGGTCGTCCCAGGACATCTCATCGACGCCGACCGCAAAGAGGGACTCAAAGCGCGGGTTGATGCGGCTCTCTATGACACGCGCAATGATGAGCTTATTGACAAAAAAAGTCGCCGTATGTCCAAAGTAGAAGATCAGTGGATGTCGGAGCCGGTCGGCTCTGAGATAGAAGGTGCTGTCCTCCTTGAGCGTCTCATACAGCTTCTCATCGATATCATAGGTGGCGTGGAAATACTGCAGGATCTCCGACCTTTTCTCTTCAGGTTCACCCTGGTTAAGTATGATGGTGTGGGTTGGGCGAATGTCCATAAGCAACTCTCCTAACGGTGTAGAGTAATAGTAGCGCAAGTTTAGCACAAATTTATGGCTACGCCTTTGTACAAAAAATTTCCAGCTGTTCGAGAGGAAATCGTGCATCAAAGAGATTTTATGCTGGCATCTTGCTGTTAAGTGAACTGGTACAGCAGTTGACAGCAAGGCGGGCACGGTTAGAATATTCACACAGATGACAAAGGAGAGATTCCCATGCGCATGCTTATGACCGTGAAAATGCCCAACACAGAGTTCAATGCCGCAATGAGATACGGCTCAGCCAGCAAGACCTTGAATCGCATTCTGGAGGAGTGTGCTGCGGAAGCGGTCTATTTCACCGAAATGCAGGGGCAGCGTACCGTACTTTTGGTGGTGAACATAGACGAGCCCGCGCAAATACCGCGCTTTGCGGAGCCCTGGTTTTTATGCTTCAATGCGGCGGTGGAATTCAAGGTCGCCATGACGCCGGAGGATCTCAAGGCGACGGGCCTGGAAAGCCTAGCCCGCAACTGGACCACGGAAATACGGTGAAACAGCAAAGGCGGCCAGAGGCCGCCTTTTTAACAGACGATACAGGGAACGCGGATGACGCGGAAAAGGGACCGTCCCCGAATGGTGACTGTCCCTCTCAGTGAATCCGGTCTGGAACACAAAGACCAGGTTAAACTCGTCAATCGTCTTTATGCAACCCGTCACATCTCGACTTTGCGTTTCTGCTGCGAGGTGTTCGTCAAATCGGTCGCGGCTGGCAGAGATAGCCATCCTCATCAGCCTTGGATCCGCACTTGTTGCAGACGAATTTCGGCTTAGCCGAATGGCGGTCGATCTCTTCCATTCTCCCCTCATGTTTCAACTGGCACATGTGCGCGTTGTGTTCCTTGGGTGTCGGACAGGTGGGGCAGTTTTCCTCTTCACTCATGATGGGCTCCTTTGTATTGGGATACAGAACAAACATCAGCATACCAGATTTCCTTCAAACAGTGCAAATTCCACCCATCCCCACCCCTGCCCTCACAGCCGTTAAGTTAAGGGGCTGGAGGTGTTTGGTCCCCCCTATTCCATAGGGGGGATAAAGCGCCGTCCCCTTGCAGCGGGGCAGTGCTCCCTGCCCTCCCCTTGAAGGGGAGGGAGTTTAAGGGGAACCCCATTTACATATTTCTCGAGCTTGGTAATATTAATGAGTAAACTTAAGTCCCTCATTATGGCCAGCAGCGGTGCCCGGGGCCAAAGCAGCAACGGGCCCTCAACGGCTTGAGGCGTCCTCTCCCGAAAGCGAGAGGGATTCGGACAGAGCACTCCGCAGCGCCCCAAAGGAGCAGATACAATGCAGAAAACGATGCAGGCGTTAGTCAAAAAGTACGCAAAACCGGGACTCTGGCTGGACGAGGTGCCGGTTCCCGAGGTAGGCATCAACGACGTGCTGATCAAGGTCTACAAGACCGCCATCTGCGGCACCGACGTGCACATCTGGGACTGGAACGCCTGGGCGCAGAAAACGATCCCGGTGCCGATGGTCGTGGGGCACGAGTTCGTCGGGCGGGTCGCCGCCATCGGCAGCAACGTATTCGACATGAACATCGGCGATCTCGTTTCCGGCGAGGGGCACATCGTCTGCGGCAGGTGCCGCAATTGCCTGGCTGGGCGGCGCCACCTCTGCAAGGATACCCAGGGAGTCGGAGTGAACCGTGCCGGCGCCTTCGCCGAGTACATCTGCATCCCGGTGACTAACGTATGGCAGGCCGACCCGAGCATCCCGATGGAAATACTGGGAATCTTTGATCCGTTTGGTAATGCCACCCACACCACGCTTGCCTTTCCCATTCTGGGGGAGGACGTTCTCATCACTGGCGCGGGACCGATCGGCATCATGGCGACCGCGATCGCCCGGCACGCGGGCGCGCGCTATATTGTCACCACGGACCTCAACCCGTACCGGCTGGAACTTGCCAAGCGGATGGGGGCGACCGTCGCACTGAACATAAAAGAGCGGAGCCTCGCCGAGGTACGGGCGGAACTCGGCATGAAAGAGGGCTTCGACGTTGGCCTGGAGATGTCCGGAAACGGTGCGGCCTTTCAGGAGATGATTGCCAACATGTGCCATGGCGGCAAGATCGCCATGCTGGGGATTCCCTCCAGCGAGCTTGCCATCGACTGGAACCAGGTGATTTTCAACATGCTGACTATTCGGGGGATTTACGGGCGCGAGATGTACGAGACCTGGTACCTGATGCAGTCCCTGATTAAGATAGGACTGGACTTAAGTCCCGTCATCACGCACCGGATGCCGTACACCGACTTCGAAAAAGGGTTCCAGATCATGAGTTCGGGAAATTCTGGTAAGGTACTTTTGGAATGGGCAGAGTAAGTCTTTGCCACGAAGGACACGGAGAACCAAGACAAGACCTTTTTGCCACGGAGACACGGAGGAACGGAGAAAGTCAAAAACTGACAATCTGGATATGCTAGACCAAGGCAAAACCTTTTGCCACGGAGACACGGAGGATCGGAGAAAGTCAAAAACTGACAACGGACAGCTAACGTCAAAAGCTACTGCGGGTGTAAAGTCAAATTCAACAACATCGCTTTGTTTTGGTTTTAGATTTAACCAGTCATTAGTCTTAGATTTTCTCTGTGTGCTCCGTGTCTCCGTGGCTAATTGGTTCGGTTGTTTTGGTTTTTGATTCTACCAAGCATCAGATTTTGATTTTCTCCGTTCCTCCGTGTCTCCGTGGCTAATCGTATTTTGCTCAGATTTAGATTTTCTCCGTGGCTAAAAGGAGCTTTCACCATGACTGATAAATTTTCCTGGATCTCCGACGAACTCGGAGCGTTACAGGACCAGGGACTGCGCACTACGATCCGCACCATTGGCTCTCCCTGCGGCCCCTGGATGATCGTGGACGGCAAGCGGGTGCTCAATTTCTGCACCAATAATTATCTCGGCCTTGCCAACCACCCCAAACTAAAGGCCGCTGCCTGCCAAGCGATCGAGCAGTGGGGAGTGGGACCGGCCGCGGTGCGCTCCATCGCGGGCACGCTGGAACTGCACCGCCGCCTCGAGGAGCGCCTGGCGCGCTTCAAGGGTGTCGAGGACGCACTCTATGTCCAGTCCGGCTTCTGTGCCAACCAGGCCGCCATACCGCCTATGGCCGGCAAGGGCGACGTCATCTTCACCGACCGCCTGAACCACGCCAGCATCATCGACGGCTGCCGGCTCTCCTCCGCCACGGTCGTCGTCTACCAGCACTGCGACGTGCCCGACGCCGAGCGCGTCATCAAGGAAAACATCGGCCAGTTCCGCCGCGCCCTGCTGATAACCGACGGCGTCTTCTCCATGGACGGCGACATGGCCCCGCTGGACCGACTCTTTGAGCTCTGCGAGCACTACGGCATCACCACCATGGTGGACGACGCCCACGGTGAGGGGGTGCTCGGACGGGGAGGGCGCGGCATCGTGGACCACTTCGGCCTAAACGGAAAGTTTGACCTGGAAATCGGCACCCTGTCCAAGGCGTTCGGCGTCATGGGCGGCGTCATCGCCGGCCGGAAGGTCGTCATCGACTGGATCCGCCAGAAGGCGCGCCCCTTTCTCTTCTCCAGCGCCGTCACCGCCGCCGACACCGCCGCCTGCCTGGCCGCCGTGGAACTGCTGGAAGAGGGGACCGAACTGGTGGAAAGGCTCTGGGAAAATACCGACTACTTCAAGAAGGGGATGCAGGAAGCAGGTTTCGACATTGGCGCCAGCGTCACGCCGATCACCCCGGTCATGCTGGGGGAGGCGGCGCTGGCACAGCAGTTTTCGCGCGCGCTTTTCGACTCGCAGCCCGGTATCTTCGCCATGCCGATCGGTTTTCCCACCGTCCCCCAGGGAAAGGCGCGCATTCGCGTCATGATCAGCGCCTCCCACTCAAGGGAAGATCTCGACACGGGACTGGAGATTTTCTCACGGGTCGGCAGGGAACTGGGCGTCTTATCGTGAAAACGGAACCCCCTTCCCGACCTCCCCCCTCCGGGAGGAAGAGAAGGACAGATGACCACTGCCGATCTGAAATCACTTTGTAAACAGGAAAAGGCGGCCAATCGGCCGCCTTTTCTGGTTGAAACATGCATCCATCATCATTTTACGGCTACGCCTTGAGCGTCCGCGGATTGCACAGGTACCCCGGATCGTTGGACTTTGCCTTGCATTTGCTGCAAACCACAATCGGCTTCACCGAATGTGCTTCGACTTCATCCAACTTCCCGTCTTTATTAAGCTTGCACATGCGCACTTTATGCTTCAACGACTTCTCGCTTTTCTCCTGGTCGCCCATTAATCACTCCTTTTTCGTGGTCTCAGGCGGCATCTAACGCCTTTTTTTCAATTTTGCGCCATTCTATCCCAAAACTGCGGCTCAACGGAAGTGGTTACTTCACCTGCCGGCACAAAGCGCGAGGGTCACCAGCAGCGGAAAGAGGTTCAAACAGGCAAAGAGCGCCGGCTCGCAACGCTTGAAACAGGCGATGATCAGGGGGGCCAGGAAAATACCGCACCAAAGCGCGCCGTGGCGTCCGATCATCCCGAAGGCCGGAAGCATCAGGGCTCCCGCTATCATGGCGACCATCCAAAGGAAAAAGAGCGGCGCGAGCCCGCTCCCTTTTACCGGCGGCGCGAAAAGCGGAAAGCCGGCCCGACGGTAGTCTTCCGCATGGCGACGCTGCAAAAGCCAGAAATGGGGGATTTGCCAAAGGAACAAAATCCCGGCCAGCAGGATCACCCGGAAATCACCGGGGCTTCCGCCGGCAACACACCAGCCGATGACCGGCGCCAGCGCCCCGCACAGGGCTCCCAGGGCAAGCGCGAAGGGTGTGCGGCGCTTGAGGGGCGTATAGACGGCGAGATACCAGAAGATCGCCGCAGCCCCGAGCAGTCCGGAGAACACGCCTCCGGCCGCAACCAGCAGCGTGACCCCGGCGAGCAGACAGCCTCCACCAAGGAGCGCAGCCGTTAGCGGTAACAGCTCTCCGGTGGGAAGCGGCCGGTTCTTGGTACGCTCCATCAGGCAGTCGAGATCGCGCTCTAGCACCTGGTTCAGCGCGGAGCCCCCGCACGCCAGCAGGGAAACGCCGGCGCAAAGGACGACCAGAGGCAGGGCTTCAGGGCTGCCGGGGAATAAAAAGTATCCCCCGAGCGCGGCTACGCCGTTCATCAGCACCAGGCGTAGCCGAAACAGCCTGAAGAGTATTCTGATCACTTCAACTCCTTGATATATTGCACCAGCGCGCTCACCTCTGCCTCGGGAAGATCGTCCGAGGCCGGCATGATCGGCTGGTATCCCTCCACGATCGCCGCCGTGGGTTTCAGAATCGATTCCCGCAGATAGGCGTCGTCGGCCACCACTTCGGCCGGCTTGCCGCTACGCACCACCTTGAGCTTCGAGCCGTAGAGCCCCTTGAAGCTGGGCCCCACGCCGCGTGAGCCGTCCAGGGAGTGGCAGCCGAGGCACCCTTTCTCCTTGGCGAGCTTCGCCCCGTCAGCTTTCGGTGCGGAGACGTCCTTGCCGCCGGTCCGGAAGAAGTCGACCAGGAGCCTGACTTCTTCTTCAGTCAGCACCCCGGCGAAGGGAGGCATGATCGCGGGGTAGCCCACCACGATATCCGCCCCGGGCTCCACGATGGCGCGCCGCAGGTAGGCCTCGTCCGAGATGACCGTGTGCGCCGTTTTCCCGGTCTCCACCTGGACCTTCCTTCCCCAGATCCCCTGCAGGCTCGGCCCGACCTTCTTGCTACCGTCCAGGGAATGGCAGCCAAGGCAGCCGTGTTTCTCCAGCAGTGCCAGGGCCGGGTGGGCAGCGCCCCCCTTTTCCTTCAGCCAGGCGTTGAACTGCTCCAGGGGAATAGCTTCTATCGTCGCTATCATCCCGGAATGGTTGGTGCCGCAGTACTGGGAGCAAAAGATGTCGTAGGAGCCGGGCTTGGGGGCCACGAACCAGACGTGATTCTTCATCCCCGGCACGACGTCACGCTTCACCCGAAAGGCGGGGAGATAGAAGCCGTGCAGCACGTCTTTCGACTCGAGTTCCACCTGCACCGGCTTTCCGACCGGAACGTACATCTTGGAGCTGGTTTTGCCGTTGGCGTACACAAAATTCCAGGACCACATCCGGGCCACCGCGGTCACCTGCAGCGAGCCGGGCGGCACGTCCCGGAGTGTCAGATACCCGGACCAGCCGTAATAGAACATCGCCAGCACCAGGAGGGTGGGAAACGCCGTCCAGATGATCTCCAGCCAGAGGCTCCCATCGAGCTGCGAGGTCGGCTCCGGCGCGCGCGAGCGGTGGTAACGTATCACGAAATAGACCATCGCCACGGTGATTCCTATCAAGAGCACCAGGCAGGCCCCGAATATGAACATGAATACCGGATCAATGGCCTCTGTCGTCGTCATCAGCTGATTTTCCACAGTCACCCCTCTAGCGGTAAAGTACGTCAAAAAAGGTAAACCCGATAAAAATCGCCAGGGTAACCAGGGCCACGAACAGGATGATGCGGAAGAGGCGCGCCTCGTACTTCATATGCATGAAGAAGGCGATCACCAGTCCGCATTTCAATGAGGCGATGGCAAGCGCCGCCCAGACCTTCCAGGCGCCAAGATCGGCCCTGGTGATCAGCACGGTCGCCACGGTGAGGACCAGTAACGTCACCCAGATGGCGATTAGCTTTTTGTAGCTGACGATGTGCTCGCTATGCTCTGCGGTGTCAGTTGTCATGCGGAGGCTCCTTGCATCAAAGTATCAGGTAGTACAGCGGGAAGATGAAGATCCAGACCAGGTCCACCAGGTGCCAGTAAAGGGTCCCGTTTTCCAGGGCGACGTTGTCGCCTTTGTTGATGGAACCGCTTTTCACCCTGGCGCCGATCCAGGTCAGGATGGCCCCGCCGATGATGACATGCACCCCGTGCAGCCCGGTGGTGATGTAATAAAGGCCGAAGAAGACCGACTCACCCGGAGGCCCCGCGATCAGTTTCGCAGAACCGGGGTAGATGCCGTGGTGGAACTTGGCGGTCCACTCCAGGTACTTGATGACCATGAAGATGCCCGCGCAACCAAGGGTCCCCGCCAGTAGCGTCAGGGTGGTTTTGCGCTCGCCGCGCTTGATCGAGGTGACCGCCATCGCCGCCATGAGAGAGCTGGTCAAAAGTACGATGGTGTTGGTTGCGCCGAAGGTGACGTTCAGCTCGCGCCCGGCTGCGGAGAACTCGTGCGGGTAGCGCGCGAGATACACCGAGTACAGGATGAAGAGGCCGCCGAAGAGCAGCAGCTCGGTGAAGAGGAAGAGCCACATGCCGAGCTTCGCGCCGATGTTGTCAGAGTGTTCTGGATGGCTCATGGTATGCCGACCCCCTTATTGAAATCGTAGGGAGCGTGGGTCACGATCGGATCCTCCTCGAAGTTCTCCGTGGGAGGCGGAGTCGCCACCGTCCACTCGAGGGTCGCCCCGGCCCAAGGATTTTTACCGAACGGCTCGCCCCAGAATAGCCCGCGCCAGAGGTTCACCACCACGATGATGAGGCCGGTAGCAAGAATCCAGCTCCCGACCGTCGCCACCAGGTTCAGGTTGGCGAACTCGGGGAGGTAGTCGTAGTAGCGCCGCGGCATTCCCCGCATCCCGAGCACCTGCATGGTCCAGTAGGTCATGTTGAAGCCGACGAACATGAGCGCCCAGCCTAGAATCGCCGGCTTTTCCCGGTAGCGCCTGCCGTAGAACTTGGGAAGCCAGTAGTGGGCCGCGCCGAAGAAGGCGAAGCCGGTGCCGCCGAACATGACGTAGTGGAAATGCCCCACCACGAAGTGGGTGTCGTGCACGTGGACGTCGGTCCCGGCAGCCCCTAGGATCAGCCCGGAGAGCCCGCCGATGGAGAAGAGCAGGATGAAGGAGAGCGCGAAAAGCATGGGCGCCTCCAGTGAGATGGAGCCCTTGTAAAGAGTCGAGACCCAGTTAAAGACCTTGATGGCGGAGGGGATCGCCACGATGAAGGTGAGAAACGAGAAGACCATGACGGCCCGGTCGCTCATGCCGCTCGTGTACATGTGGTGCCCCCAGACTAAGGACCCCGCGCCCGCGATGGCAATGGAGGAAACCGCAATCATCTTGTAGCCGAAGATCGGCTTTCTGGAGAAGACCGGGATGATCTCGGAGATCACCCCCATCGCCGGCAGGATCATGATGTAGACCGCCGGGTGGGAATAGATCCAGAAAAGGTGCTGGAACATGATGGGGTCCCCGCCGCGCCCCGGATCGAAGAGACCGGTACCCAGCACCCGCTCGGCGATCACCAAGACCAGGGTGATCGCGATGATCGGCGTCGCCAGGATCTGCACCCAGGCGGTCGCGTAGAGCGACCAGACGAAGAGCGGCAGCCGGCCCCAATTCATCCCCTCGGCGCGCAGCCGGTGGATGGTGGTGACGAAGTTGATCCCGGTGAGGATCGAGGAGAAGCCGAGCACGAAGACGCCGAAGACCGCGAGCGAGACGTTAGTGCCGGTGCGCGCGCTGAAGGGGACGTAGAAGGTCCACCCCGTGTCGGGGGCGCCGCCGCCGGAGAAGAGCGAGGCCAGCACGATGACTGCTCCGATCGCGTAGAGCCACCAGGAGAAGAGGTTCAGCTTGGGAAAGGCGACGTCCCGGGCGCCGATCTGTATCGGCATGACCAGGTTGCCAAAGGAGGCCGGGATGCCCGGGATGATGAAGAGAAAGATCATCACCACGCCGTGCACCGTGAAGAGGGCGTTATAGGTCGCCGCCGACATGATGGTGCGGCCCGGCGCCATCAGCTCGATGCGCAGCAGAAGACCCAGGACCACGCCGACCAGGAAGAAACCGAGCACCGAATAAAGGTAAAGGAGTCCTATCCTCTTGTGGTCGGTGGAAAATATCCAGGAGCCGATCCCTTTCTTGCCGCTGTCGTTCCAGAAACTGGCTACGACGGGTTTGTTACTTTGCGCTACACTCATTTTTCCCCCACAGGTTTACGTTTGCCTTTTTTACCCGTCAGTACCAGAAATGCGAAAAAGCTGCCGCAGCAAAGCAGAATAACCGTGGCACTCACCCGCAGCAGGTTGAATTCGTAGCTCTTGCTGGCCGGATCGAAACTGAAGCAGTAACCGACCACCTTCCTGATGGTCGTCCCGACCCTCCCCTGGCGCGCCTCCACGAGGGCGAGCGTCAGGTCCTTCGCCAGGAAGCTGGTGCCGTAGAGGTAGCGCACGATCATCCCGTCGCCTGCCACCACGAAACTGGCCACCGGGTGCATGAAGTCGCGCCCGCGGCGCTGGAACCGGTAACCGGCCGCGTCGGTAAATTTCTTGATGCTTGCCGCGTCACCGGTGAGAAAGTGCCAGGCTCCCGGCGGGACGGACGCTTTAATCGAGCTCAAGTACATCTTCTGATACTTGGCTGCCAGCTCCGGGCCCTCGGTCTCGTCGATACTTAGGGAAAGAATCCGGTAATCCGTCCCCGGCTTGTTCTTGATCTCTGGCAGGATCCGCGCCAGCCCCCCCTGCATGTAGTTGCAGACGTTGGTGCAGCCGTAGTACACCGGCAGGATGATGGTGGGTCCCGTGATCAGATCTCCCAGGCGTACCGTGCGCCCGGTCTCGTCGCGAAAGGTAAGGTCGAGCGGAAGTTTCCCGCCCAGCCGCTCGTCGACTCCGACCTGGGTCGCCCCCTCCTCGCCCTGCCGCGCTGCGGCTCCGGAGACCAGGTTTGCAGCCGCGGCGAGCGGTGCGCTGCTGCCAATCGACAGCATCAGCAGTACAGCCCAAACTGACAGGGCACTGCCCCGCTTTTGTCTTGCCACAATGTCCATGAGATATCCTGAGGTAATCATTCATTATAAACAAAAGCGACCGGCTGTCCACGGACGCCGCCGGTTTTTCGCTCGTTTTTCCGCACACGCTAAAACGCGTCCTGCCTGGTGCCGGGCCTTTCAGGGGAAATCCGCCGTCTCACTTCTTTCCCATTTGACGCGCGACCTCAGGACTTTCATTAGCGTTATCGGTTAGCGACCGCGGATTCTTGAGCTTTTTCTGGGGTAATTCCGTTTCCCCCCCCGCACCCCGGTGGTCACTGCAATCAGGCCGGACCTCCGCCCCTCAGGTGCCCCTTCCGGTTCCGCTTCGGGTTGGGAAAACCCTTTTAGAGACCTCACTTACTCTTAGCCACCCGGCATAAAATCTCTTCACAGGCAAAGATTGCATTAAAGGCCTTCTCAGCCCTGCCGATAGATTGATACGAAACCAGTAATTTCAAGGGGTAACTGTAGTCCGTTTAACTACAAAGCGCCAGTAAATTAAAAATAGCCAATAATTTGTCCATAGTCAACCAGGAAATACCACAAAAACCGTTGCTGATCCAGTACAGGGTCCAATAAAGACACAAGGAGAAAGAGATGAAAAAATTAGTACTTCTGGTATTCGCGTTAGTGCTTACTTTATCCGCCTTTTCAACATGCTTTGCCGACTCTCCGCAACAGGCAAGCGATCTGGTCAAGAAGGCGGTCGCCTTTTATAAGGCCAACGGCCTGGAAAAATCGCTCGACGAGTTCAGCAATCCCAAGGGGCAGTTCAAGGTTGGCGAGGTGTACATCTTCGCCTACGACCTGACCGGCACCATGCTGGCCCATCCCAACCCGGCTCTGATCGGCCACAACCTGACCGACGTCCCGGATGCGGACGGCAAATTTTTCCGCAGGGAGTTCATAACCGTCGCCAACACCAAGGGGAGCGGCTGGATCGACTACAAGTACCAGAACCCCAAGACCAAGGCAATGGAGCGCAAGACCACCTACGTGGAAAAGGTCGACGACATCATCATCTGCTGCGGCATCTTCAAGTAACGGAAATACGTGATGAACAACAGCTACCTCCGGTGAACTATGACCATTAAATCCAAACTCGTGCTTAGTTCCGCGATTATGATCGCCGGCCTCGTCATCGTGGTCAGCCTCAGCATCTATGCCATCGGCAGCATCAAGTCGGGCATCTCGTCGCTCACCTCCAAGTCGACGCCTCTGCAGATCCGGACCACTGAGTTACAAAAGGCGATCGAAGGACTCTCCAGCAATCTGATGCAGCTGGGCGTTGCCAGCGACCCCCAGGAGGTCCGACGCCTCTCCGCTGCAGTCGAGCACGAGAAGGAGGGCATCGAGCGGATCAGCCAGGAAATAGCGCGGCTCGATTCCGCCAACTCCGGCAAGGTGGACCTCTCCATCTTCAAGGATCTGCACGAGACGGTGCTCAAGGCGGTAGAGGGGCGCATGGCCGGGATCGCTCTTTTCAAAAGCGACACGGCGCGAGTCGACGGTGCCCTGGCGCAGGTGGAACAGAGCCTGGAGGGGATGCATCGCGAAATGGACGGTCTGGCCGCTGCCGGCAAGGGAAAGGTGGCCGGTGCGGTCAAGTCGTCCTCCCAGCTCTTCGCCTCCAGCAACACGGTGAAGGAAATGATGCTCAACCTGCGCGAGATCCAGATCACCGTCGACGACTTGGAGCTTGCCAAGTCGAAGACGGAGGTCATCGCCCTGAAGCAGAAGGTGAAGACACTTAACTACACCATGCAGGCTTTCCCCGTGGACGAACCCGGGGTGCGTGAGGTGAAGTCGAGCGTCGCCGGCATTCTGGAGAAGTTTCTCCGTCCCGGCGACGGACTAGTCGCGCTCAAAATGGACCTGCTCGCAGGCAAGGGGGGCGAGGCGAAATTTGCCGAACTGAAAAGACCAATCCTCAACATCCTGTCGGATCAGCACTTCAAGCTCGGCAATGTAGTCAACGCCATGGAAAACCGGGTCAACAAGAACAAGACCGAGGTCGACTCGGCACTTCTTACCCAGGGGAAGGTCGCGGCAATCGGCTCCGCGGCAAACGGCGTCCTTATAGACATGAAATCGCTCGACATCAAGGTGCGCATGCTGATGCTCTCGGACTCCGCGCCAAGCTACCAGAAAACCGTCGCCGAAATCAGGGCAATCCTGTCCAAGCTCGGCCGTGGTATGGCCGGCGTGCAGCGGGAAACCGGCGGGTTGCAGCAGCCAAAACTGGGACAGCAGTTGCGCAGCGCTTCCGGCGCCCTGGCCGAGGCGACCACAGCCATCGAGCGGATCATCCAGACCCAGCAGCGGATTTTGGAAAGTAACGACCGGGTCGCCAAAACCGTCCAGACCGTGAAATCGGTCACTCTCAAGGAGGTGCAGACCGGCGAGAACCGCGTCAAGGAGACCGCCTCGCTGCAGGAAACCATGGTGAGCCGGATCAACGTGCAGGTGCGCTACCTGTCGTCACTGATTCTGATCATATCCTGCATCATCGCACTGATCTCCGTCCTCAGTTCCTGGCTCACCATCAGACGCGTCAGCGTTTCCATGAGCACCCTGAACCGCATGCTGGAAGATATCGCACAGGGAGAGGGGGACCTGACCAAGCGTTTGGACGAATCAGCCAAGGATGAGTTCGGCGAGGCCTCGCGCTGGTTCAACCTCTTTCTCGGCAAGCTAAACGGCATCATCCAGCAGGTGGCGCATAACAGCACCCAGGTAGCCACCGCAACCATGCAGCTCTCCGCCACCTCCACTCAGATGGCCGCAGGATCGAGCAACGCCGCTTCCCAGGCCCGGAGCGTCGCCACCGCAAGCGAGGAGATGGCCGCCACCTCCCTGTTCATCGCCCAGAACTGCCAGCGCGCCTCCGCCAGCGCCCGGCAAGCAAGCGACGTGGCAACAGCGGGAGCGGAGGCGGTGCACCAGACGGTCGCGGTCATGGAGCGCATCACCCAGAAGGTGAAGGCCTCGGCACTCCAAGTGGACAGCCTCGGCAGCCGCGGGGAACAGATCGGAGCCATCATCGGCACCATTCAGGAGATCGCCGACCAGACCAACCTGCTTGCGCTCAACGCAGCTATCGAGGCGGCCCGGGCCGGCGACATGGGGCGCGGCTTTGCAGTCGTCGCCGACGAGGTGCGCTCGCTGGCTGTGCGCACGACCGCGGCGACCCATGAGATCAGCGACCTGATCAAGGGTATTCAAAAGGAGACCAGCGGCGCGGTCGCCACCATGGAGGAAGGGGTTCGGGAAGTTGAGATCGGCACCGAGAAGGCAGCCAGATCCGGCAGCGCACTGCAGGACATCCTGAGCCAAATCAATGAAGTGTTCCAGCAGATGAACCAGATCGCCACAGCCGCGGAGCAGCAGACCGGCACCACTAATGAGATAAGCAGCAAGATGCTGCAAATCACCGACGTCATTCAGGCGACGGCCAGCGGTGCCCAGGATTCGGCATCAGGCGCCGCCAGTCTCGCCAAATTCGCGGACGACCTGCAGCACCTGGTGCGGCAGTTCAAGCTCGCGGCGTAACGGACGAACCTTCCCGGGGCTGAAACGTTGTAGAGGCGAACCTTGGGTTCGCCTTTTTTTTTGCGCTTTTTCTGCTAGTAGCCGGTTCAGCATAGTCTTCGGATGGCTTCCGGGTAACTAACCGCAGGCGGTGTCGCCCTTCGACTCCGCTCAGGGAGCAGGCCTTCGCTGGAGCGCAAGTCAAAGCGCCAACGGATCGGCAGAGCTAAAAAGTAGATACCTCCTTGACTTCCCCAAAACATACATTAAGATCGTTACATAAGTTTTCTCATAACAATTGCGCATTTTTTGGAAAGCTGTCCGTCCCCCGCGTTTCGACCTGAGGAGGCCTGCCATGAAAAGATTGCCTGAAAAACTGATGATGGCCGCAATCATACTTTCTTGCGGATTTGTCGCCCACTCGGAGCCTTCCGCCCAACATACCCTGGCGAAACGGGCACCCGCCGTGCGGCACCAGCACAGCTGGCAGGCGCCGCCCGGCACCGCGACCAGGATATACTCTGCCCGGGCCGCCATTGCTCTCCCTTTGCATGCTGAGCTTCCCTAGCCTTTGACAATCTCTGCGCCTGCCCCGCCTCAAACAAAACCCCCCTGCCTCGCAAAGAGACAGGGGGGTTTTTGTTGACAAACGTTCCACGCTCGCCGAAACGACAGTCCAACAGTCCCGCAATTACAGCTGCTCGCCGCGTCGTACCGTCCAGAAGTCGTCGGAGAGGCTGCGGTTCTCCAGATAGGCATAAGGGATGGTGAAGTACCCTTTCATCCCCCATCCCGTTCCCCAGGAGTTTCTCACGGTAAAGCGTTTGTTGGCGTCGTCGTAGCCCACGCAAAGAACGGCGTGACCGCCCAGTTGCTTCTCTCCCTTTTCAGGCATGTTGACGATGCCGGTTTTAGCAACCTGCGCCGATTCGAAGCTCTGGTAGACCGAAAAGCCGAACACAAAGGGGAACCCTTCGGCAAGTGTTGCGCGCATTTCGTCTACCGTGTTAATACGGGCATAGCTCAGGATCTGAAATTTAAGAGCTTCCTGGTAGCACGCCTGGGGCGGTTTCTTGGTGAAGTTAGCGATATTGTAAGGCCAGTTGGTCTCCGAACAGACTCCCTGCTTGGCCAGGGTCTTGATGCCGTCGCGCAGCATGGCGCCGGCATCGGAGTTCACCGATCCCTCGATAACTCTCTCGTTGTAGTACACGAAGAGCCTGCTCAAGTTGGTAAAACGGGCTATCTTGTCTTTGACTTCCAGAAATTCAAGCGCTCCGACCAGGGCGTTCGCCGTGCAACTGCCAAGCTGTCCCTGGTCCTCAATCGGAGAGCAGGTGGGGCGCAGGTCGACGTGGGGCGGCAGTTTGGCAGGAACTCCGCGAACCGCGCCGTACAACGTGTCGCGGAAGTCGGGAATGTCGGGCACCCAGCCATATCGTGATTGTTGCCTTGCTTGGGGTACTGCCTGTTGTGGTATTGTCATCGTTTTCTCCTTGTCTTTTAGTGATACGCCACGCCTCACATAATTAGCACCCACCAATAATACCCAGCACTGGCGGCTTTGCAACGGCGTTTTGGTAGGAAAGGAGTTGTAGACTACACCTGGTCGGCCCGGAGTTCCTGCAACGTGACACTTTGCTGACACCGAAAATAAGCTATTTAGACCTAAATCTCCGATTATGAGCTGGGGTAGCTCCCCTCCTGGTAGCGCGCTCTGACACCCTCTGGTGAATAACCTTCTCTCCACTGGTTTTTTCTGCTACATTTTGGCAACACTACTAATCCTGCGAGGTATCCATGTCCGAGAAAACTGCACTCTTGCTGCTTCAGATGGGAGGACCCGATTCCATTGCCGCCGTGGAACCGTTCCTTATGAACCTTTTCACGGACCGGGACATCATTAAAATCGGACCCTCCTTCCTGCAGCCGTTCATCGCCCGGCGCATCGTCAAAAAACGCGCCCCGAAGGTGGCGGCCTACTACGAGCAGATCGGCGGTAAATCCCCCATTAGGGAACTGACCGACGCGCAAGGGAAAGGGTTGCAGGACCTTTTGGGGAGCGACTACAGCTACTTCGTCGCTATGCGCTATTCGCGTCCCTCCACGCTGGAGGCGCTCGCTGCGATCAAGAACGCCGGGATCAAGCGGATCATAGCTGTTTCGCTTTACCCGCACTATTCCAGAGCCACGACCGGTTCCAGCCTGAACGAACTGCAGCGGGTACTGAAGCAGACCAAACACAAGTTTGAGCTTACCTGCATCGACCGCTTTTACGACCATCCGCTCTACATCAACGCGCTCTCCGAGAAGGTGCTCGAGGGGTTGGCTAACTTCACCGACCCCAAGGACGTGGAGATCGTTTTTTCCGCGCACTCCCTTCCCCAGTCCTTCATTGACGAGGGCGACCCCTACCTCGGACACATTGAGGAAACGGTGCGCCTCGTCATGGAGCGGATCGGAGACGCCAGCCACCACCAGCTCTGCTTTCAGTCCAAGGCGAGCCCCGTCAAGTGGCTGGAGCCCTCCACTGGGGCAACCCTGAAGCGGCTGGCGGGCGAGGGGCGCAAGAACTTGCTGATGGTACCGCTCTCTTTCGTCTCCGACCATATCGAGACACTCCACGAGATCGACATCCAGTACGCGGAGGAGGCCAAGGAGCTGGGAGTCACCCGGTTCGTGCGTTCCCCTTCGCTCAACTCCTCCCCTCTTTTCCTGGAGTGCCTGGCGGACCTGGTGCGTAAGGTTCAATGATGAAAATCTGCAGCATCTGCAAAGCGGAGTTCGATGAAAACGCGCCCAGTTCGCTTTACGCTGAGGCGGGGGAATGGCTAGCGGCGGAGCACTGGAACGACGCCGGCGAGCTCTGCCAGAGTTGTCTGGAAAACCGGGCTCACCTCGCGATGATGTACTGCACCGAGTTGAACACGTAGGAGTACTTATGGAAAAAGTAACTTTAGACGGCATCACCCTGACACTGGCAAGTCCCATTGAACTACCGCTACGTTGGGTGGGCGACGAGGAGCTGCTCAGGCAGCTTCTGGCGGCGTGGATGGTCATCGACGAGCGTGACATCCCCTTCAACCCGCGCCTGATCGGAAAGCCAGGCGTCGGCAAGACGACCCTCGGCTACGCCGCGGCAAAGCGGCTCGGGCGCAACGTTTACCTGTTCCAGGCCACCATGGACACACGTCCCGAGGACCTGATCGTCACCCCGGTGATCGGCCCCGCCGGGACCATCCAGTATGCCGCCTCCTCGCTGGTCTCGGCCATGCTGCAGGGCGGCGTGCTGATCCTGGACGAGGGGAACCGGATGAGCGAAAAGGCCTGGGCCTCTCTCGCGCCGCTTTTGGACGACCGCAGGTACGTGGAGTCCATCATCACCGGCCTGAGGATTCCCGCCCATCCTGATTTTCGGATCGTGGTCACCATGAACGAGGATTCCTCCACCTTCGAGGTGCCGGAGTACATCCACTCCCGGCTCCAGCCGCAGATTTACATCGACTTTCCCCAAGCGGGCGAAGAGCTGGCGATCCTCAAGGAGAACCTCCCCTTTGCCGGCAGCGCCATCCTTAATTACGTCGTCGAGTTCCTGCAACGCGGGCACGCGGCCGACGAGCCGTACTCGGTGCGCGATGGGATCAATATAGCGCGTTATGCGCTGAAGATGGTCGCCGCAACCCAGAAAGACCCTCGGGAACTGCTCCCGCTAGCAGTCGAAAGGATCCTCGGGGAAGAGGCCCTCCGTTACCTGAAATAGGCGTCGAGTAGAGGCCTAAAACGTTGAGTAATTAAGTCGGGGAACCTACCTGCGGCTCAGCGACTCAGCGACTCAGCGACTCAGCGACTCAACGACTCAACGACTCAACAACTTCCCCCGAGGCTGACCCGCAATGCCCGACAGACTCCATTTGGAAATTTTTGGCTCCGTCCATGCCCTTCCGATTCTCCATTACCGCATGGAGTTCGCCCACCTGGTGCGCGAGGCGGTCCGCTCCCTGCAGCCGGACTGCATCGCCATCGAGCTGCCGACGACGCTGGAGGCGCAATTTCTGCGCGGAGTGCGGCGCCTCCCCGAGCTCTCGGTTATTTCCTACCAGGCCGCCGGGGACCAGTTCAGCTATCTGATCATCGAGCCGGCAGATCCCTTGATCGAAGGGGCGCGCCTTGCCCTGGAGCAGGGGATTCCCCTGCACCTGATCGACGCCGATCTGGATGGCTATCCGGCCCACGATGAACCGCTCCCCGACTCCTACGCCGTGCAGCGCATCGGCCTGGAGCCTTTTTACCGCGAAGTCGCCGCCCTGTACCGCGGCATCCCCCCGGCCGAAGAGGACCTGCGCCGGGAGCGCGCCATGGCCTTCAGGCTGCAGGAGCTTTCCGCCAATCACGACCGGATACTCTTCATCTGCGGCATGTCGCACCTGGAGCGAATCCGAGCCCTGCTCCAGCACCCGCTGGCCCAGCCACTGGTCCGTGCCAGGCGCGACGGCGTTATCCTCTCCAACCTGCACCCCGACTGCTGCCAGGAGATCCTCGCCGAGTACCCCTTCCTGAGCGCGCTCTACGAGACCCGAAGGTCGCCGCTGCCGGCCGAGCCCGAGCCCGGCGGACCGAGCCTGCGCAAGAGTTTCCACGTCTTCGAACTGATCGCCGGCGGCAAGAAGGAAATCCCGGAAGAAGCCGCTCTGGCCGAGTCGATCCAGCGCAGCGCGCGGCGTCTGGGTCCCGAAGGTGAGATGCCTGACCGTCAGAAGATCATGCTGAGGCTTTTTTTGGAGGCTGCGCGCCACTACAGCCAGGAGACCGGGGAAAAGGTGCACTACTGGCAAAAGCGCGCCTTTTTCCGTTTCGCCCGCAACTACGCGCTGCTGTCCCGTGCCCTGCTCCCCGACCTGTTCCAGATGCTCGCCGCCGCCCGGGGCTGCCTGGACGACAACTTCGCCTACGCCTTTTTCCGGCTCGCCTCCTCATACCCCTGGCAGCGGGAGACCAGCGACCTGCCGACGTTGAAGCTCACCGCGGCGGATCTCTGGTCGGCCACCCGCAGAATCCGGTTCCGCCCCAAAGAGCAGCAGCGCAGCAAGGCCCGCTCCACCCTCAAGATGATGAACCGTAAAAAGGAGCGCACCCCCGGAGACTGGCTGAAAGGGTTCGACGATCCCTCCATTTGCTCCTATCCCCCGGAGGATCTCAGCATCGAGGAGTACGGCCGCAACCTGAAGAAGATCGGGGCCCGGCAGTTGAGCGAGGATCAGGGGCGCTGCGAGCCGTTCAGCGCTTCGCTATTGGACGGAATCGACATGCGGGAAACCATCCGCAACCTGCAGCAGGGGGGAAAGATTTACGTCCGGGAAAACCGGCGCGTGCGGGGAGGGGTCGGTTGCGTCGTGGTGATTTTCAACGAGGACCGGGAGGGAAGCAAATTTCCTTACTGCATGACCTGGCTCGGCGAGCACGACCAGGAATCGGACATGGCCTTTTATGCCACCCCGCCGGCGGACAACATCGTGGGGCCCGGGATCTCGCGTTGCGAGTACGGGGGCTTTCTGCTTTCCTATCCGCCGCGCCGGATGTACGACGTTTGGAGCGACAGTGATTATCGCGGGGCGCTCGGCAAAGGTGAAGTCCTACTGATGGCGGCGCTCGACTACTCGCAGGAAAAGGATGTCATCTACGCCGCCGCCCAGCCACCGAGAAGTTTCCTGAAGCAGCAGGCGGCGCGGCTGGGGAAGCGGATCATCTACCTGCCCCTGGGGAGCCTGTCGCCGGTAACGCTCAAAAAGCTGCGAATTTTCCACATACTGTACGGTCGGGACAAGCGGGAGATTGCGAAGGATTATGTCTGGTGAAGGGACCCGCCCTCACCCCTTCCTAAGCACCCGTTTGTCGCCGAGCCGGATGGTCAGCTTTTCCTGGTCAAAAAATTCCAGCAGCGGGATCATGAACTTACGGGAAAGCCCGGTTAATTCCCGGAACTCTGGCGGCGTAATTTCCTTTTTCTCCCTCAGGTACGCCACCAGCTTCTCCCGGATCTCGGCGAGTGCTCCCGGAGCGTAGAAAACGTCCCCCTTCACTTTGGCCGCCCTACCCTCGCGGCAGAGCAGGTTCGCGTGATCCAGCAGCTGCTTTTCGGTGCAGTTGAGCAGATCGCAAAGCTCTTTGATGGTCGGCGGCTCGCCCCAACCCTTCCTGAGCGCCTCCTCGAGCGTGGACTGGAGCCCGACCTGGTCCTGGGTGACTCCCGCCTTGCGCCCCGGTAGCCGAACGATATCCCGATCGGAAAGCGCCGCCCCTTCCTTCTCCATGGAGGCGAGCAGTGGACCGAAGAAACGGGGGTCGCTCCGTTTTGGTATCCGGGATTTGAGTTCTTCCTTGCCGATCCCCTCCTGCATCGGGTTCTCCGCCAGGTAGCCGTGCAGTTCCTCGCCAAGTTTCTGTTTCAGCGCCGCGAAAGCGTCCCTGCCGAGAAAAATGCGCGGCTCCTTCACCACCTGGAGCACCGCCCCTCCTGACAGTAGCGGGCCGAGCGCGGCATCGATCCTCTTTCCCGACATCCCGCTGCGGTTCAGCATATCCTCCAGCGATAAACCGGAGTAAAGCGACGACTCCACCATGAGCCGGATCCTTTCCTGATCTGATCCGGACTCGGCCGCGGCAAGGAGCTCCAGCGCCTCGGCGGTGCGGCGTCTCCTGCGCGGCGGCGCCGGGTCGAGGACCGTACCTCCCCCGAGAGTCGCCTGCGGCGAGTAGGTCCGGACCACGAACGGGTCACCCGGCAGCAGCAGTACCGGCCGCGCCAGGCGCAGCTGAACGAAGCAGCTTTCTCCCGGCTTGAGGACATCCCGGTCCAGCAGTATGACCTTGGCCGGTACCTCGTAGGTTGCGGAGTGCAGCCTCAGTGTGGCGCGGTGTTTCAGGTCCTTGGGCGCCGAGGGGAGATAGTCAAGCCGCACGTCGACCGCGCTGGTCGGCCGGTACATCCCCTTGGGCACCACGACGTCGCCGCGCTGCACCTCGCTGTGCTCAATCCCCTGCAGATTAACCGCCAGTCTCTCCCCGGCGCCGCCCCGCTCCACCTTGGAGCCGAAGGATTGCACCCCGCGCACTCGGCAACCCTTCCCTTCCGGGAGGATTTCAACCTCGTCCCCCACCGAGATGCCGCCGGAGAGGAGCGTGCCGGTCACCACGGTGCCGAAGCCAGTCACAGTAAAGACGCGGTCGACGGGGAGTCGAAACGGGGTGTCTCCTCTTTTTGGTTCTATCTCGCCGGCCAGCCTGGTCAATTCCTGCTTCAGCAGGTCGATCCCATCGCCACTGCGCGAGGAGAGTGCTACGATCGGCGCGCCCGCCAGGAAGCTTCCGGACAGATAATCCCGCACCTCCTCGGTCACCAGGTCGAGCCAGTCCGGGTCTACCAGGTCCTTCTTGGTGAGGACGACGATGCCCCGCTTAACGCCCAGGAGCGCGCAGATCTCCAGGTGCTCACGGGTCTGCGGCATGATCCCCTCGTCGGCGGCGATCACCAGCAGCACCAGGTCCATGCCGCCAACGCCGGCGACCATGGTCCTGACAAAGCGCTCGTGGCCGGGAACGTCGACGATGCCAAAGCGCAAGCCTCCCGGCAGCTCCAGGTGGGCGAAGCCGAGCTCGATCGTGATGCCGCGCGCCTTCTCCTCCTTGAGCCGGTCCGTGTCGATACCGGTCAGCGCCTTCACCAGCGAGGTTTTACCGTGGTCGATGTGCCCGGCCGTGCCGAGAATCAGATGCTTCATTTTCGAGATACTCCTTAAACCTTCAAATTCAATTTGCCACGGAGACACGGAGGTCACGGAGGAAAAACAAAAACACTAAAACGAGGCTAAAGGCAAAACGGGGTTAGTGCTGATCTGCAACTACTCGGTGCAGGGCACTTGCAAGGGGTGCCCCAAAAACCAAAAACTCCAATGATGTTCTTTTCGGATTAGTTCAGGGGTAGCTCGCAGGTCCCCTCTCCCGGAGGGGGAGATACCGTTGTAGAAGTCAAGAAATTAGGCGTAAGTGGGGTCAAACGGTTTACCGTTCTTGAGGACCCCAAACATGATATGTACAAGCTTTTTCATACAGGCGCACGCGATGACCATCCCGTTCTTCGATTTTTCTTTCAATCGAAGGTACAATGCCCTCACAAAGGGATTTGATCTCACTGCAGAGAGTGCCGGCATATAAAGGGCTTTTCGCATTCTAGCGCTACCGATCTTGCATAGTGAGGGTTTACCCTTAACAGACGTGCCTGAATCGCGTTGTTTGGGAGATAGCC
>Ga0209123_1000624_pt1 | contig 42801 bp, 44 predicted proteins | sample BarGraIncu00431A_FD_184500 | JGI IMG/M metagenome (GOLD analysis project Ga0209123, IMG submission 184500) | Arctic peat soil microbial communities from Barrow, Alaska, USA - Barrow Graham LP Incubations 004-31A (SPAdes) (version 2) | ecosystem: Environmental > Terrestrial > Soil > Wetlands >...
ATCTGTACTTCACATCTTATGAGGCTGAATATTCTTCAAGAGAAACGGTTCTCTCTGTGGCCTATATAGTTCTCTGTGTACGCTTCGTCTTGCTGTTACCAGCTTCAACGCAACACTCGATATGAGTGGTTGGTTAGACCTTTCTCAACAGGGACTTTCACCCTGTAAGTAAATGCCAAGCTTTGCTTGGCGCACTACGATTGATAAAGACTTTTAGAAAGATTACGAAACTTTTATCTGATATTTTTCTTATCATTTATGTAAATATCGAGTGCTTGAGTTGCTTTAATTGCAAGCTTAATCACTGCAACAAGTGCTACTATATAAAGGACATTAGTTATCCAAACTGTAATTTGTCCAAAAACATAAAAACTCATCTGAAAAATATAAAAAATTGCAATTAAAGCAATAAATACCGAACCTAATATATAATATATCTTTTTTTCCATTATATCATTTCCTTCCATTTCATATTTAGTAGTTTCATCGCATCAAAATACTATTGTTCATCAACAATAGTTCAATGATTGATGAAGTATTGTTGAATATTAATATTTTAATAATCTAATAATAAGTGCAGGAGGTATTTCATTCCCCTCTATTTCATCTGTGCTGAACACAGGTTCTTTAACACCAGTAACTACAAATCCTGCTTTAAAACTTTGTTCAAGAATGTCTGACAGAGGTCTATGATAATATAATTGTAGAACTGGTTGTCCACCTATCGCATTGCCTTCGTAGAATTGAGGCGTTATATATTTAAATATCTGGACAGCATTTCTAATTTCTACCTTTCCACCTAATTCCTCTGTTTCAACAATTTTTCTCATTTCAGGGGTTTGAAAACATGGGTGCATAATAGAAAACACAAATATCCCATTTGACTTTAATAGTTTATAAACTGCATTAAATAATGGATTAATATCAGCAATATCCATTAAAGCCATGTTAGCTACAGCTTTATCGAAACATTCACACCCTAATTCAATAAGTTGGTCATAGTTTGTTGCATCTATTACTTTAAATTTTATATTATCTAAATATGAGGCACACCTTTTTTTAGCATTTTCTATTAAATTTTCACTATAGTCAAATGCAGTCACTTTAGCACCTAAATCAACCAATCTTTTTGAAAAGTTCCCATTACCACAAGCAATATCTAATATTTCTTCTCCTTCATCTACTTCTAATAATACCTCTGTTGATGGTCTAATAATTTCTCTATGAAATGTATTACTATGTTCACCCATTCTTTCATCCCAAAAGTCAGCATTAGTTTCCCATCTCTTTTTACTCTCGTCTGTTGTTGTAGTCCAGTTGCTCATATTATACATTCCTCCGTCTTCATATTGTTACTTACGTCATATTCTACTGTTAGCGACATTAAATAATCATTTAAAATAAACTGTTTTTATCAATAACAAATATATCTTATAATGAGAAGCAGTTATTATTTTCTATATATTTCACCCTCAACTGCCTAAAAACGTTCCATAACCCTAAATTTCTAAATCTGGATAAGCACTTTTAATAGCCTTTTTATAGGACTGCTCAAAGCACCCTTGTAGCATTCCATTTAAACCATTCTCAAGGAAAACATCTCGAGACAACTTCTCTTTAATATCAGTTTTCGACCATCTAAGTTCTTTTTCAATGAGCCATTTAGTAGCTTCTATACCTGTTTCTGCTGTCCAATAACAGTTTGTAGTATGTTTGAACTGCCAAGGCATAAATTTCCCTGGATATGCGGAATTAATTGCATCGAATGCTATGCTTTTGAATAATATTCCAAACATTCCACCTATTCCATTCTCAATAAATACTTTTCCCGAAAAATTTTTCTTTATGTCATTATCTGACCATTTAAGTTTTACTTCAAACAACCATTTAATAGCCTCATTCCCTATTTCTACTGTCCAATAATTCATTGGCACTCGTTTAAACTCCCAAGGTTTGAATTTATTGGGATATACTAAATTAATTATTTTATAAGGGGATTTTAAAAATACTACTGAAAGCATACCCCCTAAGTTATTTTTCTTTAAAATATTACTGCACCATTTTTCTTTTATATCTGCATCCTTCCACACCAGTATATCAACAATCAAATATTTAGTAATTTCTAATGCATTTTGCTCCGCTTCTGGCCTCTGCCAAAATCCATTTGGGAATCTCTTAATATCTTCTCTTATAACCATTTTATAAAGTTCTATCGCAGATAACTTATAAAATTCATCATTATAGATTCTCGCCGTCATATAAACTAAACACTCCTTGCTTAAAAATTCTTAATGTACTCGTACGCCTCAAGTTAATCAATTTAAATAAAATTATTTTATACAATATTTATTTAAAATACCATTTATTATAATTATTATAACATTTGTTCCAATCAATCTCCATATACAAATAACTTTATATTTAATGTTTATAATACTGCTTTTCTCTAACTTTCAAATACATATAAAAAAGCTCTGGATTGCTTGCTCCAGAGCATAAAACATAGTATTACATTATTCAGCAAAACAGCATTCACCTTACTGTTGCTTAATCTAAATAATTCTTAAAATAATTACAAACATGAAGCGAAACTAAAAAAAACACATGAATTTCAATACAAAATATAAATATTTCTCTCTCTTTATGTATAATGCTAACACAAACCAGAACACAAGACATCAGCAACCCTATATTGGAAAAAACTATACCTATAAGGCACAACTGTTTAACCATCTTCTTCATTCTATCTTTATCCATAATTTATCTCCTATAAACCATATATTATGTACCATATCTTCTAACTAACCTATTTACCACGTAATTATCAGTGTCAATTTTCTCTTTTCTAAAATCTCTAAATATTTCATTAGTTTCTCTCAAATTCTTTCGCCATCCTTTTTATCTGCTTATTCTTACATCCTTTATAAACCTTGAACTTCTCTAATCTACACGAACCTCTTCATTAATTTTATATTCAATATTATTATCATCCAAGCTTTTTAAGTACCCTTCAACAAAAGCATTGAATTCATCTGTATTTTCTTTATATTTTGCAGTCAATCTATTTTTATGATTATAAAATTTTCTTTCTCTATAATCACCCTTATAACAACTTTCTTTATCCTTGTAGACAGATATTATTGTTAATATCAATGGTTTGCTTTTACTACCTCCCAACAATTTCAGAATTTTTTTGTTCATTTTTTGGACATCACTTTCAAACATTTCTTCTGGCATTGTGGTTTTTTTTCTTGTAGATATAGACCTATTATTCTTATCTTCTAAACTCTCCATTTTATGCATCCCCTTCTTCTTATGATTCTTAATCATAATCGTTTTTAAATGATACTTGCTTTTCCTACTCCGCTCAAGCATCATTAACAGCAAACCTAAATTAGCCTAATCTTGTAATTTTGATTACGTAGGCTCCTTTTCAACGAAGCCTACAACTAATATGCAGTGTTTTATCAGGACTTTATTTCAATTCCACAAAACATCTCTATTCATCTTATCTACATTTCTTACAAAGCCCATTTTCAATATCATCAGATTCACCTAAGCAGTAATAACATATGCCTATTTCATCGAAACTCTCCATAATCTCTCCTGGATTACAATCATACCGTCTTCCAATTTTAATTAATTCAAAAGCAAGTTTTTTAGTTTTTTCTTTCCCTATTTCTTTGAAAATTTGTAGTTCTTGTAATGTACCGATTGTAGCATTTAGCATATAACTTCCACTATGGTTAGACATTATAAACACCTCTTTCTAATTTTTCTCTGGACTCTTGAAACTTATCTTATTACTACCAATCTTAACGCATTCGTTATTTACACCTTTTATCACCAACCACCTCACTACTCTTTATATCCTCTTGAATTTCTTTTTCCAGTCTTTCTAAAAATTTATGAATGTCCCTTTTGTGTAACTTGCCCTCTCTAATAAGCATCTTTTCTTTAAGTGATTGCCTAAGAGCCTCCACTGGATTAGGCTTTTTACTCACTCTTATCACCTCCTTTAAAAAATCTAATTATCAACTCCGAAATTACATTAAGGTATAATGTGTACTTCATAACATTATAAAAAAAGACTGTAACTCGATAGCATCAAATCTTGCTACAAGTACAGTCTTTTATCTCTTTATAAATATTAAATTTTTTAACTAAATCTTTTCCCCGTATTATTAACGGATTAGTTAGAGCTTTAATTGTTAAGCCCATACTTTTCCTCCTAAATTATTCAGATTATTCTCTTTATAATGATTAGTCTTATTATAGCACACTAATCCCTCAAAAAAAGTCCTTTTTAGTCCAAAAAAACATATTTTAACCAGGTGCTCCTTTGGCGTACTTAGTAGCCCCTTGTTAAGCGTGATTAGGGCGAATTAGTCTTATAATTCGTACCCTATCTGAGTATCATATAAAAAATACATTAATAAAGGAGAAAACACAATGAAAGTCATTCTTACTGCAATTGATACAGGAAAACATAGTACAAAATCTATAACTAAAATCAATGGTGTTATCGTAAAAGATATATTTAGAACAAAGGTACAGCAAATTGATAATATTGGATTTGACCTATCTAATAACTCATACAATGTGGAATATAGAGGTAAATCATATTTAATTGGAGATATGCTGAGTGAGGATAAATGTGATTATAATATTAGTAAAACATCTATAAATCATCAACTCTGTATATATCTTGCAATATGCAATATAATTTCTAAGACCGATATTATGACATATGGAGTTCCGAACGTTTACTTATCAGTCAATATACCCATAAATATTTATAAGAACAGTATACTAAAGCAAGAATACCAAAACCTTATTCATAAAAATGGTGAAATAATACCAATGAAGGTTAATGGTAGGTCGTTTGTATTTAAAATTAACATGGTACTAACACTTCCAGAGGCAACAGCTTCAATATATTCAAATATCTCAGAATTTAGAGATAAGAAAGCAACAATTATAGACTGCGGTTCGTTAAATACGAGTTATTGCACATTTAATAAATTAGTGCCTTTGCTTGAAAGTATGATAATAGCAAACTCTGGCATTAATGTTTTAAGGTCTACAATAGCTGAAACACTAACCACTTTTAGCGGAATATTAGTATCCAATGATGACACAGAGCAAATACTTAAAGATGGATATTTATATATTGATGGAGCTAAAATAATTGAGAGTAAAACAATTATTGATGAATTAATTAGAACCCACGTATTTGAGATATTTAATTATGCTAAAAGTAGAAATTTAAGTTTTAATAATACTACATTAATCTTTACTGGTGGAGGAACTCTTTTATTAAAGAAATATATTCTTGAAATATATCCAAATGCTAATTTTGAAGAAGACCCACAGTTTGCTAATGTCCTTAGTTATTTTAGCATATTGGAGATAAAATATAATGGCAAAAAATAAAATATCGGTTAGTTTTTCTAAGGATAGTTTAGATTTGTATACCCTTGTTAAAGGCAAAGAAAATGGGAGTAGTTATATATGTGATTTAATTAGGTCAGATTTAGAAACTTCTAACGAAGGTTTTGAATTTAAAGTAGAACAAATACTCAATAAACTCTTGAAAGACAAGCAGTTAATTTTTGATGGATTGGATAAACTTCCTGAAAACAATAACAACAAAGCTACAGATGAGGAAGTAGATATGATTTTGAATCTTTTCTAAATAAATACTTAAAACAATCTAATTGCATGTATTATATTGCAATTAGATTGTTTTTTATTCACATATCTTATAAAATATCAACTTATACTATACTTACCTATAACATTATTATAAGTTAAATAGCAGATAACTATAACATTAGTATAAGATAACTAACATATAACTGTAACGTTATTAGTAGTTAGTTATACCCTTACCCATCCCTATACTTTAATATAAATGTGCTTTTAATCTCGGATACTTATCATTGTTATACCCCAGTGAGCAGTATATTGATAGGCGAATTTAGGAAGTTTAAGCCATATTATTTTCTAAATATCATCATAGGTTAATGTTATTTTATCTTCTTTCAAATTCTTAAAATATTTCATCAACAATTCATATTTATACTCACCTAACACTACTTCTTCTCTCCTTTTACTATATAAATAACCATAACGACTGCGAAAATATTATTACCGCAGTCAGCATAAAATTTATAGTATATCCAAGTCGTATACTTTAATCCCATTTAAAACCTCTTTCAATTTGTTTAATTCCTCTTTACTTACTGTAATCCTCATTTTAATATGGTCTTCATCCCACTCTCTAATATCAATTTTAAGCTTTCTATCATTCTAACTTATTATATTTATCCTCTTTTCCACCCATTACCACCTTCAGATAGAACTCCAAATATAATATATTACGTTATTTTTACGTTATGATTCAAAAAAAATTCACATATAATATATAAATTTTAAAAAACGAAAGGTAATCTTTTATATAAATATCAAAAGAGTGAAACTTTATGGAAATTGTGTTAGCCGACACAATAGAGCTGTCTGTAATTTAAAGTCTTATAGACGTGAAAGGCGTGAGGCAGTTCTTTTATTTCTTCAAAAGATAAAGGAGTTCAAAAATTATAAAAAGGGGTTAACTGCATATTATGTATAAATTTCAAAATTGCAAAGGAGGGGATTTTATTATAAAAAAAACTTATGCTACAGAAAGAGAAGGTCAATTTGATTTTTATGAGGCTTATTTACGTTTAATAGATAATGGTATAGAGATTAAAGATATTTTAACCGACAACAACGATGGAGTTTTGAAAGGCAATATTCTTGAATTTAAAGTTATGATTAATGACCTAAATTCAGTATTATTCCAAACTGTAAAATACCTTTCGGCACTAAGAATTAAAGGGAAACCTGTTCCAAAAAATATTCTATTGATTTCTTTAAACGATAGCAAGGCATATCTTTATGACTCGGAAGATTATTTAGGTGATATTGAAAAGATTTATAATGGGGGTGCATCTAAAAATAATAAATCATTCACTTGTGGAGAACCTAAAAAAGTTATGGATTTTAATTGTAATGAATCAGATGAAAAAAAAATGATAGAAATTTTAAGAGAAAACAAATTCATTAAAATAAATATTGATGATAATTGTATATTTGGATGGGCTAAAAAATATTATAAAGAATATCCAAATGCAAGAAAATCTGATTTTATAGGTGATTTAACAGGCAAAAATATAATAATAGGTGAAATTAGAAACCCTTGTAGATTTATAGAATATATTTATCCATATAAAGGTGAAACAAATGTAAAATTCGATTATTTAATGGATAAATTGAATGACGATATGCAAAAGAAAACCCTTGGTGCTTTCTATACTCCTGATTTATATGCACAAAAATCATTAGAATTAGTTAGACAAGCAATTCAAAGAGTCCCAGAAGATAATGACTATGTTATCATTGACAGATGTGCGGGAACTGGTAATTTAGAAAGAGGTTTAACCAATAAAGAATTGTCACATTGTATTTTATCAACCTATGAGTATTATGAGTATAAAGTATTGGTTGAGTTACTTGGTGATAAAGTAAGATATATAATTCCACCAACTGAAAAAAAAGATACATTTGATATGGGTTTAGTTAGAGGTGCAGATGCGTTAAGTGAAAGATTTGTAAATTCCCCAGTTATAATGGAATATATTAATAACTCCAAAGCAACAGTCATATTATTTGAGAATCCACCTTATGCGGAGGTAAATGGTATAACCAGAGACAACAATCAGAAAAGCCCTTGGAAAAATAGTTTCGTTGTTAAAAAAATGAAAGAAGAAACAGATGGAACAGTTACAAATGATTTAGGGAATGCTTTTATATGGTCAGCTTTTAAATATTATCTAAGACAACCTACTGATAGTTATATTGTCTATTCACCTGTTAAGTATTGGAAGGTTAATCATTTAATAAATAAAAAATTTTTAAATGGTTTAGCCTTCAATAGAAAACATTTTCATACAACTATTAATGCTTGTATTATGGTTGCATTATGGAGTAATGAAGATGATATTATAACAAAAGAAATTAATTTAAAAGCATTTGATATTATTAATGAAGATTTAAAATATGATGGCATTTTGTCGGTAAAAAGAATATATAATAAGTATAGTGAAAAATATTACGATAAAATAAAATATGAAGACGATATTCTTGATGGGATAGCAGTTGAATTAAACGGAACAGAATCCTTTAAAGATAAGTCTAAAATTAGAGTAAGAAAAATATATAATAAAAATATATTAGGTTATTTAGTTGCAAATCAATCAGGATTTGACAATCCTGATATTAATTCTGGCTTAGTCGTAACAGGAATATATTCGGCATGTGGCTTCTTTCTTAGAGTAAACAATTATTTGGAAAAACTACCTATGTTTTCAGCAAGCAGATATATAACTTATAATCATAGATGGACAGAAAGAACATTAATTATGAAATCGGCTGATGGATTTGACAAATTCAATAAACATGTATTGAATAAAGAGCTTGAACAATTTCTTTTAAAAAATCTGTTATTTTGTTTATTAGAAATGAAAAATCATGTAAGGTCATTCACTGGAATAGAAGATAACCGTAAATATAGAAATGAATTATGTTTAGATACTAACAATGGTATGACAATTGCTGTTAATGACTTAAAAAAGCTTATAAAAGGAACAAAAGAAAAAGAATTATTACTTCAATGGGCAAAGGTATTAAGGGGTGCGAAGAAGACAAAAAATTATATAAAAGATATAACTTATGGAGTTTATCAAATTTGGAATGAATTAAACACATGGTTTAAAGATGAAAAAAGCGGTATTATAATATATGATTATCCAGACTTAAATGGACATCTTAGGGCTTTAAAATCAATGTTGAAAAACTATTATTTAACCGAAATAGTTCCTACATTATTTAAGTATGAGTTCTTAAAATAACGAAAAAGAGACTGAGAGGTCTCTTTTTTAAAATTATGGTAGTGTTTACTTCTGTCTTTTACAAGTACCACCTCATTAATCAGGATTAATTAACGATTTTAAAGGTAACGGTAGCTAAATTTATATAAAACGAATAAAAATTCTATAAAATATAATCTTATTTACAGAATCATTTCGGCATATTTATCAATTAATTACGTTTCTTTAATGAAGTAATTTTAAATATATGTTTATAATCCATCATACCAATCTCAATATATACTAAGTTTGAATTACTCTCAACTTCACTATCTTTCTTACTTAAAGTACTCATATAGCAATCTATTTGATTATTTATAAATTTGCTTTCTTCCAGTATTTTTTCAAAGGAACTCATTGGAATCCTATGAGCATGCTCTGATATTAGTTCCCATTCATTTGAGTTCTCTTTCATGTAATATTCTATTTCTTCAAAATTAACACTACATATTCTACTACATTCTTTCCATTCTAATAATTTTAAGTTTATAAGTTCATGTACCTTTTCCTCATTGATTTCAATCGTCTTCAACATTTTTCCATCTCCACCTAAGGCAATACTCGCCATCCTTCTCTCTTCATTTAACATATCTTGTGTAAATACTTTCCTATCATTCATTTTAATATTCCTCCATCTATTTTATTAGTTTATTACCTTGGTTTGGTCAACAGGCTTTTATTGTATATATATTAAGTAAGTTCTCTCTTCTTGACTCACAAGCTAATTCCTCCATTACTCTTCTTTGCTTTATATTTATTCAATACACATAATATTGCGAACATTTATATTTTAAAATAGCAATATCTTTAACATTTCATCATATTAAATAATTTAAATTTAATTATATTCTATTCACTTTTTAGTGCGTCTCCGAATATGATTCCCACTCATACCCGTATGGTATCTCAATCTCATCATAAAAATAAGGTTCAACATAAGACCCATCTTCTTCGTTCACATTAAAAGCATCATATTTTTTCTTACTTATTGAAGCAGGTTTACTTTTTCCCACGTTTATACCCCCTTCACAATTAAATTCATCGTCTAATTCAATATTATTAATTTCTTTCATAATCAAACATCTCCCTTTAATTTTATCTACTGTATTTAAGCTCTATCTTTAATAGAGCTATAATTGCTACCGCCTACGCTCTATTTTCCTATTCTTTAATCGTAACATCATCCAACATGGCATAATATAAAAAATTCAAATCTACCTCATCCCAATATGAATCATTTAAAGCATATATTTTATTTCCCTTTTTAAGTATGTTTAGAACGCTCTCACCATTTTCTAAATTAGGTATAGTTATCTTTTTAATACATTTATAATCAAGCTCTGCTAATGCAGTTAATACAGTGTCATAGTGCCCATTAACCATTATCCTCGTTTGTTTGTTATCGTTTATTTTGTATTTCCCAAATTTTCTTTTCATTCTATTTATCTCCTCTTATTTTTATTTCTAAAATTCATTTGAATATGTACCTATAACTCTAAATTGAAATTTACCAATTTGCTTAATAGATATCCCTATTTCTATTTCTTTAGATAGCACTATATAATCATATCTCATATCTCGTGTCCTATTTCTATATATCTTTAGCTTATTATCTCCAATGAGCCCTGCAACATCTGCCTTTACGTTATCTATATTGATTATTTTGTTATTCAATTTATTCTTAAACTCTTTTATTAATTCTTTTTCCTTCATATCAAAATATGTTTTCATATTCCTCCTCCATTTTTCTTATATATTCCAGTACTTCTATTCCATACTCATCTTCATTAATAATTAGGAACCTCTTATCTACCATTTAAAATTTCCTTACTTTCTTATGTAGTTGTTTTATTGTCCAATTACATAAAGAGATGTTAAATAAGATTGAATATGATTCTGTAATACTAATGCAAATCTCTTTAAATCCTCATTTATTATTGGCACTCGGACAATCTCTTCTGATTTTCCTTTTGGTATAATCAATCCAGTCTCACTTTCCTCTCCTGCTCCAGTCTCGGCTGAAAAAATCCAATCAATTTTTTCTCCAGGAGTAATTTTAAACTGCCTTGATAAACTTTTACCATCGAGCCTTTCCACTTTAAAGTACATACCCTCTTATTATCATTTTTTTCATTCTCACTTATTAGTATTTTATTCATACTTTATTTCCTCCTTTTTTAATTGACTAAAGTCATGTCAATTGCTTATTTATTGACTAACATTAGTATAATAGGTTTGATGACTAAAGTCAACACTATTTTAAATAATATTTTATCAGTCCTCATTTTACATAAAAAAAAGGATACACCCTATTTGGTTGTATCCCACTTATTTATATTTTATTTTAGTTTTCCTATACTCTTTCTATAATCATCCAATTCCTCAATTATCTTTTTAAGTACATACATTGTGTTCTCATCACCTGCTGTACCAAACTCAAACACATCATTTATTATTCTAATGAGTATTTCTTTTTCGGTAGTATTTAACGACTGTTTATCATTGCCATTGTCTGTTTTTAATGGAACATCTATATTATTTATACGAATCATCGCTTCTATACTATTCTGTTTGTCATTACCACTTAGCATGTTTTCATGACCAAAACTCTTTAAAACCTCATTTATATCCAAATGAAATGTTTCTATTAGAATACATACGATAGGAAAAGATACACTCTGGCGATTTCCATTTTCTATACGATTCATGTATGATGCACTAATTAGAACTTTATCTCTTTTCTCTAACACTCCATCTTCTATTTCTTCAACTTCTACTGTTAACATTTCCTGAATATCTTTTAAAGATTTTCCTAACTTTTTTCTTTCACGTTGAATTATCATTCCAAAGGATAGATTTTCATTATTTGTAACTTCAACATCCGTAGTTTTCATTGCAATATCAACTCCATTTCAATTAAAACTATAGCATTACCATTACATATTGTCAATGATAATATACTTCATCATATTTTGGCGATGATATTTTTCAAATTTTTGTAAAAGTATTCACTATATAATGTTGCTTATATATCTTTATGATATATTTCACATAAATTTAAATATTATTCATTGATAATATATTGATTACTTCATTATCATTTTTTTTAATTTATGCACTTTTTTCAAATAACCTGGCTATTTATTGTGATATTAGTAAATATCCTTCATTTGTTGATGTTGTTTTAATAACCACAAGCATAAGGCCTACTATATTATTGTCTAACCATCATTATCCTCAAATTTTTGACTAATTACTGAATTTAAAGGCTTTACATCACTTTTAACAGATTACTGGTAATAATGGTTAATGAACTATCTTATCGTCTTATGCTGTCCTACCAAGACTGGCCTTAATCCTAAAATCTATTAGCTCCGTCAAATTTGAGTCCTTAATTAATTGTGGATTCTTTATGGCTAATTCAAAGGCCTCCTTGTTGCCAATTAGAAACACTTGATTTTCCGCCCTTGAACATGCAGTATATAAAAGGTTTAAGTTCAACCTGTGTTCTTTGAAAACAGGAATTATTACGATAGGGAATTGACTTCCTTGACTCCTATGTACTGTAATTGAGTAAGAGCTTTCTATATCTTTAATTGTTTCCCCTACATATTCTACAAGCTTATTGTTACTAAATCTTACCACCAGTCGCCTATTGCTCTCATCATCTACACTACTTATAATCAATCCTGTTTCGCCATTAAATACTTTATTATTGTAATCATTAAGATTTTGCATAACCCTATCCCCTATGACTAAGTTATATTTATGCATTACTCTTCTGGAGTTATAATTGAACTTTTCTTGAACTAATTTGTTTATTTTCTTAGTTCCTGCTAAAGATTCCTTTATAGGACTAAGGATTTGTATATCCATTAAGGATTTACCTTCTTTAATTAATACACCCATAATATCTTCTATTTTATTTTGAAAATCCTTTTCTCTTTGTACCTCTATAAATTCGAATTCTCCTTTTTTGCACTTTAGCCCATTATTATCATTAAAACCAATTCCATTAGCCATTTTCTGTATGTTCTTTAAAATGACCGAGCCTTCTCCCTGTCTAAATATTTTCGTTAATTTAACTTTCTTAATCTCCTTACAACTAATCAAGTCACAAAATGTCTTCCCTACACCCATAGATATTTGTTGCTCATCTCCCACAATCAGTACTTTTGTATTCTCTTTAATACAACATTTTAGCAAATTATGAAATAATTTTACATCTATTAGTGTTGCTTCGTCTATAATCAAAAAATCTACATCTATCTCAGTTGAGTTCATCTTTTTATTTGACCCTAACCCCAGTAACCGATGAATAGTTTTTACTTCTATATCTTCTGGTAGTATCCCTTTAATTCGGCTACAAGCTTTTCCAGTAAATGCTACTACCTTAATCTTAGAATCTTTGTATATACTCCTGATACACTGTGTAATAGCTGTTAAATTATTAGTTTTCCCTGTACCAGGAAATCCATACAATATTGATACTCTCTCTTTAATTGCATTTTTCACTGCTATACCTTGCTCCTTTGTCAATTTAAAGTTTTCGTCTGAATAACTATTTATAAAGTTATCTATCTTATTTACAATTTCTTTGCTTACCTCCACTTTCTCCAATAGCATATCCGAGATAATTTCTGCTACACCAAACTCACATTCATATAATTCTTTTAGATATACACACTTCCCATTATCCGCATTTAAATATCTTATAACTTCATTTTCCCTTTCCAAATTATCAATAGCCTCAATAATTAGGTCTTTATTTATAATAGGATTTCCTAAATATCCACCGTACTTATTCACATACTCATTTAGATTTTCTATTAAATCCTCTTGTATTGTGTATACATGCCCATAAGTGTTAGAAATGTGTTTTAAATATTCTATAATTCCATGCATTACTCTTTTTTTGTCATTGTAACTAATCTCTAAATTATTAGCTAAGTTATCTACAATCCTTAAATTAATTTCATAACTTAACAGCAAATAAGGGTTATTGTTTATTATTCCTATAGACTTTTCGCCAAACTGGTTATATATCTTATCAGCTATTGTAGATTCAATACAATATAATTTGAAGTATTCTTTTACCCTTACTGTCTCAGCATATTTTATAACTTTTTCAGATAGGTATTTAGACTTATTTTCGTTCATCATGTCTAAATCAATTAATGCACCACTATTTTTTACAAATAAGTCTAAGGACTGCTCTCCAAACTTGTTAACAATATCCTCACAAACTTCCTTACTAATTCTTATATCATCTATAAGAACTTCCTTAACCATAGTAGCTACATTATATATTGCCGAAATCTCTTTCACTCTAAGAGCATTACCACCAAACTTCCCATTAACAACACCCTCATATTTTTTATCTAACTCCAATTTTAAACATGCATAAACAATATTCTCACTTCTTTCTTCAATACCATCCTTGACCATAACAGTGGCCCTACAGATGTCCTTCTTTCTATCGTCATATCTAATTCTAACCACCGTAAATTCAATCTTCTGTTCCATCATTTTTTCTCTCCTTTATAATCATTTAGTCCTATTTCCGTTTCATAAATATTAAAGTAAATCACATTTCCCTTTACTAAATAATTCGAAGAAAATTCTTTGCTAAAGACTCTCTCATTATTGTTTAGGAATCCAATTAACTCTTCATCTCTTTTAAATTGAATGTGCTGACTAAATCCAAGAATTTCTTTAATTTCTTCTATGCCCAGTGCATTAAATGTCGGTTTCTCCAATGTTATTATCTTTTTTTTATCCTTATTTGAGATTATTGTTGTAAACTTCAACCTTCTTTTTATAGTAATTTCATCTTCAAAATGTGAATTTAGCTCAAATTGCTTATATAAATTAGCATAACTTTCATACTTCTTTAATACGGTAATATAGAGTTGTGCTATTACATACAATTGTTCCCCCGTTGCTTCATGACATTTAGCTAACCCCTTAATTGTCAGCCTATTTTTTAGCTGTGCAACAATATTTCTTAGTTCACCGTAACCGTCGAATCCTAATCCAATACTCTTCTTTAATTCTGAGTAATTGTCCATTTCTTGAAATTCTATTTGATATGCTTCTCTAAACAATTCAATTAATAATTCACGTTGACTTTTATATTTATTAAAATTGCTCATTAATTTGTTTATGTATATTGTGTAACCTCTTATATTCATTTTAGCCACTACTTCCTCAATCGTTTTTATCATTTATTTCATCTCCCTATACAACTATTTTATTGGAAACGCAATACTTTATATAGAGCTAACCCGCTCTATAATGCTTGACCCCTTAGTCCACCTAAAATGTGTGTCCACAGTGCTGTTTTTCACAATGGAAAAGACAATTATAAACATTTTTCCATTGTACTTATTTAAATGCGATTGGTATAATAAATGAAATAAGTATCATAAGACAATTAGTTGGAACCCCATAATAAATTCCTTTAAACTACAATGCTACGTAATAGTATAAAATGGCGGAGCAATTATAGACAAAATCGTGCAGATGGAGATGAGTAAAATGGAAAATTTAGATAAGGGTGTAAAATATGATAAAATGGTTCAAGAAAAATCTTGTGATGAACTTGGATTATTCGATAAATATGAGGATACTTTCATAAAGACAAGAGATAAGATAATAGAATATGATATAAAAAACATAATTGATTTTGGATGTGGCACAGGTAACTTATGTGGTCTTCTAAGTGAAAAAATTAATGTTATAGGAATAGATACGAATTCAGAGATGATTCAACAAGGTAAAAGAAAATACCCTAAAATGAAATTTATTGAAAGTAGTATTTTGGATGTATCAAATATAAAAGAAAAAGCAGATATTGTAGTATCATCTTATGTGTTACATGGGTTAATTGAAGAAGAAAAGCAGAAAGCACTCTCTAATATGTTGTTGCTTAGTGATAAAAAAAGAGGCATATTAATAGATTTTATGTTTGAAAATATAAAAACAAAACAAGCATATAAAGAAACCTTTTTAAAAAATAATAGGTCTGATTTATGGGAATTCATAGAAAGTAAACATTTTTTTATAGTTGAAAATTTAAGGAAATATATAGAAAAACTTAATTTGAAAATAACATTTGAACATGTTGTAAACTTCACATGGATTGCGGAAATTTATAAATAGAAATTCTAATATCTTAATCAATATTTACTTAATGCTTTGGATTGAATTAATTCACAATATTCATAAATCGCCATAACTGCTTCTACCATTTAACTTAAAATGCTACGTACACTCAGCTATTTGAAATTTTTTGTTTATATTGATATTGTTAGACATAGATTTGATTAAATTTATGTCTTTTTATTTAACAACATAATAGCACATACTACTTTACACTATAGAGTAGTATGTGCTATTATGTTGTTGGAGGTGATAATATTTGGAAATAAATAAAGAAATGATAAAAGGATACATTGAAAGTATAATATTGAGCCTATTAGCAGATGAAGATTTATATGGATATGACATTGCAAAAAAAATACGTAATACAAGTCAAGAAACATTTGAGATTAAAGAAGGAACAATGTATGTTGTCTTAAAAAGGCTTGAAAACAATGGTCTTGTAGAGTCATATTGGGATGACTCAGTTAGTGGTGGGGGCAGGCGTAGGTATCATCATATAACCGATAAAGGTGGAAAATATTTAGAGAATTCACAGAAGGAATGGAAGTTTTTTAAGAGTATTGTAGATGAATTTTTGGGGGAGGGAAAATAATGGACAAAATTAATAAATATATAAATTCTATATACAGAGACATAAATGATTCTTCAAAAGAAACAGAAGATTTGAAACAAGAAATGAAAATTCACTTAAATGAAACCGTAAAAGAACTGCAAGAGAACGGAATTAGTGAAGAAGAAAGCATTAGGATTGCTATAGAAAGATTTGGGGGAGAGTTTCAGATAAGAAATGAACTGAATCATGAATTAAGATTTCAAAAATTATTTGCCCAAAAAACACGGATGTCATCATTGATTTTGTTGGCAGTATCTATAATATTACTTATAACATCATTTTTTGTAAACCAAGGATATGTTAAGAGATATAATACTATGAATGCTCAAATTGAATTAGTAGAAAATAAATTAATTAACAGTGGAATTACCCATGCTGATATATATTTAAAAGAACTCTTTAAAGATGATGAGAATAATCAACTTACTTATGTTGCTCTAAAAGAATTGCCACCAAACTTTGATAGTAGCAAAAATAATGAATCATTCCCTGGCGAAATAAAGTTTAGTTTTCCTGAAAAAATAGTAAACGAATCTTATAATAATAGGTTCGGACATGAAATCACAGTAAATAATACTAAATATTTATTAGAAACAGGAGTCAAAACATCTGCTAATACGAATAATAGTAGTTTTTACTTAGGGTTAGCAATTTTAGTTTTTTCAGTATGTTGGACATTATGGATAATATGGTCGATAGTAAATGTTTACAGAAGTGGTAAATTGACAATTAGTTCCTGTGTACTATTGATTTTAACAGGGATTATAGGATATTTTGTATTTTCAATCTATGCAAATTCAAATAATGTTAATAATAATAGAAAAGTAAAGATTATATATATATGTTTATTTTGTTTTATAGTAATCGTATTAATATTATATTTTATTTTAATTAAATTCGAACCTTACAGGATTCAACGGTTAGTTAATTTAATCTTTTAATAAAAAACGTAGTATAAAAGCCTAAATATTCATAATTTTATAATTATTACACGCTTGTACTTACTTATAATGTCGAAGTAAATCCCCCTACATTAAAATGTATAGGGGTTTATTTATATTAATATAATACCAACCACCGAATCTCATTTTTTTATAGTCGACACTTACCTTCATTGATGAATTATTTATAAATAGCGAATAAAAGCTACATTTATCCTCTATATATAACAATTATATTTCATCGTGTTATTCATTAAAATTACCCTAACCATTATTATCTAAATCTACATACTACGCACCTATTTTATAGTAGTTTCCATATACATTTCTGTATATTTCCCCATCACCAAAAATCTTCATGCATTTTTCTCCACTTAATTTTGTAGGTTTAACCTTACCTTCACTCAACTTTATAACCCTTCTCTCCGCTTCCTCCAGTAGCTCTTCTGAATAGAACGGTACTATATAAGAGTTTTCCTCTCTTTTATATCCAGTAGCTTTATATCTTTGATTTTTGGTCAGCTTATCAAATGGAACCTTAATTAATAAACCCAGAAGGCAGAAAAGGTTGATTTTTGGATTTACAGTACCTTTTGTATTTTTAACTATACCTGCATCCTCTTTATTATCACCTCTGCAAACAGCTTTATTTCCAATGAATTCATTAGAAAAAGCAACTATATTATTTCCCTGATAGCTGTTTAATGAATTCTTAATATGCTCATTTCCCTCAATGTTTATAATTTCAAGCATGTGGATATGGTAGTTTAAGCACTTGTAAAGTATCAAATGATTACTCTTAATTTGATTATCGTCTTTTAATATTTTTAGATTGTTTACATATTTATTTTCTTGTATGGTTACGTACTCAATTTTTATATTTAATAATTTGCACAATTCCTTTATGGCAGAGTATCGGTTAGAACAATTATTTACAATCTCAAATAACTCGATGATATCAAAGTATACATTATAACTATAATCATTAGACTCTTCATTAGATTTCAAATAATATAGTTGCTTCCTATTAATAGTATCAAAGCGAATATACCCTTTTAATGTGGATGTATACATTGAAACTTTGTACATCCACATTGCTAATCCCACATTTTCTTCAATACCAAAGTTAATTTTGATAAACTCTTTATTATTAATAATTGTAGCCATGGAGATATCTGCCTCTTCCTTTGTATCTTCTATACCTTCAAAATATTGTTCCTTAAAGAATATATCGGACTCGAAAATCTCGGTATAGGAACTATTATTAATTCCAAATAATGCTCTCATATCAGCACTTTCTTGCAAAACCTTAATTGCATCCTCCGTGGTTTCTACAGACTTATTTAATGAGAATCTTGATTTAATATCTTCTACATTTTCTGTTAGATATTTTTTATAAGAATTATCCTGAGAAATATATGATTTAGCTCTTTGTATATATTGTCTCTTTATACCATAAAGTTTACTATTAGCATCATCTAACTCCTCTTTATTCTTTGTATCATAGGCATGTATTTTTTTATTGCACAAGTCGAAAATCGTTTCTTTAGTATACATTTTTTCCTCCAGTTTTTTATTTTAATTTTTTAGATGCAGAGGTCGAACTATTATAAATATATAGTCTTTAAGTTACTTTCAAAAAACAGTATATTTAGCTTTAGAATATCCTTAATGCGTTAGCACTAAATTGAAATTTTAGTTTTGATATTAAAGTTTTAGTCACTACACTTAAATTATAAAATAAAAAATCAGGTTTATATATACTTTGAAGGTCGTAGCAAGTCGGAGTCTTTAGATTTAATTAATAATTATATTTCAAGAAACTATGTACATAGATATAAAGCTAATGCTTTACTAAATATATTAGAATTATTAAATTCAAAAGAGGCTATATGGTTTGGAGCTGTATCACAGTAAAAAATAAACTTCGTTAGAAGTTTTATATTTAATACTAATATTCTTATGATAAATATAATTACAACTTCATGTAATTTCGTAACTATGAACTACTTACGTAGTTCTTAATAAAATAAACCTTAACTAAATCATAATTATCATATTAAAAATATAGTCATCAATAGCATATTTTTTTTGTATTTCAATTTTATAATATTAAAATATAGAGGCAGAAGGAAAAGAAAAAGAAAATATATATATAAATGAATAGAAGGTATAAATAATATGGAACTAAATCACTTACCTTATTATTAAAAATAGATATTGGTTTAAAGGTCCTTAGCAGTTTGTATTAATGTAAGCTATGTTGTACTATATATATTTTTTGAAGATAAAAAGATATTATATATAAATAATTAAATTACATGTTTTTGAATAATTAATAGCTTTGGTTTTGCACCTTAACTTTAGCTATTTAAGGTATATTTTATATAGATAAACCATATATAATGAATTTAAATTTTACTGATTATCTAATAATTATTGTTAATTTAAGCTATATTTACTACTCATGCCCATGTTAATTAATTAATATTACATGTCGCAGTACCCCAAATTTATTTGAAAGATATATATATTAATAAATAATAATCAATCAAAATATAATTTCCGTCTATAACTTAATATAATTAACAAAGGGAATAATAATAATAATAATAATAATAATAAAGAAACCCCACATTTGTTAACACAATAAATTATAATATTATATCTAAGAACTACAAATCCAAAGAATATTTACATCAAATCTGCAATTATTATTTACTAATCTAATAATTATCTATAGTCATTAATAACTAAATATTAACAATACTAACTTCTTAGGAAGTTAAATAACAATACATGTATAAATATAAGTGTTAAAAAAAACATTATACATTTTTGCTTATAAAAAATGACCCACGCCTCTGTAAGCATGAGCCTTTTAGTACTCTATTTTATTTTTATTGCCCTACACTATAATCTTAATAACTAATAAATATAAATATAAATAGTATCCTGTTATTTATATAAATTCAGGTAGTTTTAATTATATTTGTGACACCCACTGTACCTATTTCGTATAAATGTAGCATTAATAGTCACTAAGTTCCACGCTGTGTACCTTATATATCATATATTGTTGCTTCTTTTACAATTAGTGTAGCACTTTCGTCTTTTGTTGTTGCAAAATTATAGTTTATGTTGGGTTATTAACCAAAATTTAAGTTGATGAAATATTAACTAACATTATTTTAATAATTGTAATATACTTAAATGATAAAAATGGGTATACTATAGGGTATCACAGTATCATTTTTATCATTGGTTAAAGAGCTATCGGCAAAATAGCTCTTTTTTATTTAGTGTAAAAATATGGTGTAATGGATTAAATTTGTAGGCACTTATATAATACTTTATAAGCCATTATTTAGACTGTTCATATTATATTATAATGTAAATAAGCCCATTACAATAAGTCATACCTCTATATGCAAATAATTCCCCATCTAATGTATATACATGATACATACTCCTATTAAATTAATCATAAAAGAATTATAATCAACACATCTATAGCAATTCTTACCTTCTTTGTTGAAATGCCACCCCTGTTGCTGTTCTAAGAAAGCCACAAAATTAACTTTTCTTGCTTCATCTACTAAACTATCTTGTATTTTTGACATATATATCTTCTCCTTCATATCTCGTATTTTCTATAATTATACTGAGATATGAAAGCGACAGATATGGTTAAACAGTTCAACTAAGTCGAACCAAAATTAAAAATATATATTTAGTATTTTGACAAGTAATGTATCCACGTTGTATCTTATTCATCAATTGTTGTTTCACATGTGCCATTTTTTATAGTATATTTAACAATTATTGTAGTTCATTTGCATTATGTTGTTGCACATTGTAATCCAAAATACAAAAGAACGAACTTCCTCACTCAGCAACAAATTTTATATAATAACTAAATTGAATTCCCCTCAACCAAATTATGCAATATAATTATACATTTATTCATTAATAATAAATCCACTATATTGCTACCTAAAAAACCATACGAGCAAAATAATCTAAATATAAAGCATATTAAGATTTCAATTAAATATCTTATTTACGAAGAGTAGCTGTACCATAGCCTATAATAATATCAAATCGTTAGATACGTTTTACATGCTCCCTGTTTGTATGTTTACAGTTGCCAACTATATTATACCTATTATCTTATAAAGAGTAATTAGATGCCAATTAGAAGGTTATATGTGATAGTCTGATTATATGTGTACACTAAATTATCTTTTTACGTTGTTGACAATAATAATATTAATAAAGATATGCTATTAATTAATTCTTTATTTTACTTTCTTTATTTTACATTTTTTATAATATAAGATTGTTTTAATTTTTTTTAGGTACATATAGGTTTATGATTCGGGAGTAGTTGTGAATATTCTCACAATTTATAAATATTCAGTGTTTAGTTCCGTTTATACATCATTTGTGCTAATAGAGCAAGTGTAAGTATTCATGGTAGCATGTTCTAAATTTCGAATGAGATTTACTTTACACAACTTCATTTCATTTTTTACCATAATGCGTTAAATCCCAAATAAATTCTTCTCTTTCTTATCTTTATCAACTGATTATTATTTCTATGATTTTAAACTCTGAATGTCTAATAAACTAAACCCTGTTGCCTCTGCAATTATTTCATCTTCAACACCTAATTCAATCAAACTAACACTTATATCTACAGCTTTTTCATTTTCACGAAAATCTTATCGTCTATCATTTTTCTTCCAATCTCTTTCTCACATTCATCATCCTCAAAATACATTTCTAAATATAATCCCCTGGCACCATTTTCTATCTGCTCTTCCATTACATAAACCCTCCCACTTCTATAACTTGTTTCCATATCTTTAAAATCAATTAATATTACATCTGTCCCTTTTATTACATTTGTTTTGTAATATGTTCATACTTTCACCTTAACCCTGCCCCTTAGTAGTCCCTCTTGTCAAAACCGTCCGACATGCTTAGACATCGAAATGGTTTCATAAAGTTTATGTAACCTATATAATTGTAATATAAAATAGATTACTGATAGGAGGAGTAATATTATATGGAGCAGAAGCTACTACAACAAATACATGATAATCTTACCCATAAATTTATAAATACACCTGCAAACAATATTGATATATTTAATTATTTAAAATGATAAACAACATTATTGCAGAAATAAATATCGTATTGTTGGATTACACCTTGAGTCAAAATACTATATATCATACGATACAAAATGATTATATCTTGCTATCATCTTTAGAAATTATTAAGCCATTCCGTGGAAAATTAGCAGTCAGCCTTAATTTGGTGGGTCTTGTTATTAAGTGTGTAGAGGTTTCAATTATTTACTAATGTACAAACAAAAATAACTAAGGTGTAAATTATTCGTAACCTTAACCTTTCCTTAGTTAAATTTAACACTTGGTACCCTCTAATATTAATTTTAATTTTACCAGGCATAATACTTTCCATAAATATTTTAAGATATTTTAGTAATTCTCCTTTACATATTTATAACGGCCGCACTAATATTTCATTATTTTTTTGTAGTGTTATACATAATATACATTACATATATACCAACCGCACAAATTATTCCCGCTCCAAATATTGTAAAAACCATTGTCGCTATCGTATTCATGTTTTTCACCCCCTTTTAAAGCTTAATGATGCTAATACAACATTATCAAAAAAATAAAAAATCCACTCTATTATAAGAATGAATTTTTTAAAATTTGTTTTTATTTTGTTATATATAAAATCATGCATTTTTCTCACCACTAAATTTCGAATTATTTATATTCATGATATCACATTTAAATGGTATATTAAACAATTTTTAACTATACATAAAAGTCTATTTTAAGATTTAGCAATGATTACATTTTTAACCATTTTATTGATAATTCACCTGCTAAAGCTTATATATAATTATTTGATTTACTTCTCTCCCCTCACAAAATTATGACCACTTCGTACTGTACGCAAATAATTATCTTCAAATCTTCGTCTCACTATCAGAAGTTATCAGAGTTTAAAGCCCTTACTGTCCATTTAATGCCGTGGGCAATACAATCCCCATTACACTTTTTAAATCCTCTACAATACCTTTTAATATAAATAAAGAAGCACCCTGTTTTACTAACTGTAGGTGCTTCTTTAAAATACTAATCTTATAATATCTATTATTCAATACATTCTTCCATTGCCATTTTTATATGTTTATCAAACCCTATCAAATACGCTTTAATTTCTCTACATAGTCTATTAATCATCATTTCCCTGTCACAATAGAACCACGCTATGGGATAATAAGATGATATCTTTTGAAAACGTTCATCCCATTTTAAGATAAAATTAAACTCAGAATCTAAAATTGCCTTTTTATTTTTTAAGAGGTTGTAGAAAATTTTCTTAGTTTTTATACCGCTAAATATCAATGATATTCCCACAGTGGCCTTTCTATTACAAAATACCAAAAATGATATATCTTGAAAATTAGACCCTAAAATAAAATTCTTACCATTATCTACTCGTTTGAATTGATGTACATTGGTAGATATATCCCAAGAATCAACACGCAATCTTTGAATTAAACTTACAAGTAATGTTTGTTCGTAAGTATAGCAATTTACAATACTCTTATCTTCAATTTCTGCAGAAATTGTTTTATTACTGTTATAAACTCTTATTCCTTTTTTATCTACAAACATTTTTTCTATTACCTTTAGCCTATGCAGTTCTTTTATTCGATTTACCTCATCCAATTTATTAATTTCTATTAATATAGGTAACAAACCAGAATTTATTTTTAGAAACACAATGCCAATGTTTTTTTTTGAGGACAATGCAACGGTCCTCATAAGTTCTAATACAAAATCTTCATTTAATTCCAAACCCCCATACACAATCGTTGTGTTTTCATTTTCATTTGCATCATATATTAGGGTTCTGATTTGTTCAAAATGTGTTTTATTGTTAATTAAGTCCATCTGCCACTCAATTAATAATCTGTTGCCGACTATGTCGATACAACTCATGTCAACTTTACGACTTTTGAACCCTTTTTCCATGTGGATAGTTCTAATCCCAAAACCTAATTCTTCTTCAAGTATTTTTTTATTTAATTTCAGAAAAATTGCAAACAGATATTCCCTCTTACTGTTATCTCTACTTATAGCAATCCCACTCCTTTTTTAAAGGAATTAGCATGAGCTAATTCCTTAAATTAATATTCCCTATGCACTTAATACATCTTCCCTAAGCGTATCTATTAAGTCCATTAGTTTATTACTATCTGCTCTTTTAACTTCCTCTTTTGTACAATAAAGCTCCATTTCTCGTATTACATTACATATACTTATTTTTGCCTCAATTGCCTCAATTTCACCGAATAAATATTGCTCATTTAATAATATATATGTTAGGTCTTTTACCTCTCTACCATCCTTTTTAACAGCACCATCGCAAAATTGTTCAAATGTTGAAAATTCTATTCTGTAACATTCTGATAATTTGTTAATTTTATCCATTGTCAAGTTGTCTCTGGACGAATTTTCAATTCTACAAATATATGAACGACTAATCCCAGTTTTTGTTTCTACATCTTCCATTGATAGACCACGCATTTTTCTCAAGCACCTCATATATTCTCCCATATTTTGCTTGCCTTCGTTTCCCATATAATCTCTTCCTTCCATTTTTAATTTACTACTTTAAGTAGTACCTATTTACAATTTGCTACATATAAATTAGCTCCTTTTCTTTATTTTTAATGCTTTTATATTATAGTTGTTAACTCCTATTTTTATAATTCCTAACCCACAATCTACAGCCTATTTAACGCATAAAATTATATGAGCAAAAAAATAAAAAGCCCAACCTATCGGCTGAGTTTTATATGAATTAATCCTTAATATTATCAACTTTTTCTTAATCAAGACCTGCTAATTTTATAACTTCATCATAAACTGTTTTGGCTCTATTATTGCCACTATTTATATGTTCATCAAATAAATCTTTGATTAGATAATACTCGCTTGAGCCACCATCTTTCAACATTCTAATTAAATTTTGTTGTCCATACCTATACCCCAAAACTGCTTTATTTACTTTATCCTTGTAATATGCCCTATCTTTGTCACAGCTCTTATACTTATTCGTTGGTATTGAGTCATTATTTTTATTAGTATTTGCATTATATTTAATTTTATTTTTTTCACTCGACGCTCTTTCCTGTGCCTCTAATTTTTCCTTCCGATTCTTCGCTACTTTTTCCATTCGTTGCTGTTCTTCTTTTTCCAACTGTTGTTGTTTTAAATATGCTTGTACAAATCTATTCTTATCATCCTCAAATTCACTATCAAAATTACAATCTATAGTACCATTGGGCAATATGTTTATTTCATTTAACCCATAACTTCTATTAATTATCTCATCAAATATTATCTCACCACTTACACTATCTTTAACTACAGCTTTAGACGCAATTAATAACCTTTGCCTTTCTACATCTAAAACTAATAACTTATTATTGTTGTCATTTAATATAAACCTATGGTGAAAAATAAAATCATATTCTCGTACTATATTTTCAAATTCATCTATGTTACCACTTACTATCCATATATTATTTAAATTAATGCTTTGGTAAAACTCTTTTTTCTCCTCAAACTTCAACAAACTACTCAAATTTCTTTGGAATTCAATAACAAGCTCTTCCCCAGTTACAAATTTAAAATATAAATCTGCCCATCTACCATTGCTAAACCTATGTCTTATTTCCCCTTCAATATCAGGATACTGTTTTAACATTAATTCAAAAATCAACTTTTTGCCTTGAATATGTTCCTCTGACTCATTTGAATATGTGCAACCTCCACCTAAAATATCAAATTTATGTGCGAAGTGTGCTATGTTTACCTTCCCATATCTAAATATTATATCTGCTCCACAACCTTCACATTTCAAATTCCCACGTTCGCTCGCTCGTCTCAAACTTTTTTCATATTCATGATTTACTATCAAATTAGAATTTACAACATTAAAAGCATATACAGCTTCACCGTTCAATCTACATTTTTGCATATATCATACCCCTCCAAATTCAACCTCTTTATAACAATTATCTCATTAAATTCATATAATTTAAAGATAATAATGCTCCGAATCATACAATACTAAAGTATGCCTCTATGAAAATTCTTCATCAATTAATAGACCAATATCTTTACAAAATTTACTCCATTCTTTTGGATATTTATTACTTCCTTCAAATAAGTAGTTTTTATCCTTTGTAATTATAGATACACTCCAACTCGTACCATCACAAACTGGATGTAACGATTCATAAACGTTCTTCCATTTATATATTCTATTTCTTTCTACTCCACTTAAAAATATTTTTAATTTCTCCTGTAAAAGTATTATCTTTTTTTTAACCGTGAGAACATATCCATATTCCATAAATTTATAATTAGCTACGGCATTTAAATATCTATATCTACTTCGTATGAAGCTCCACCATACCCACCTAAACAAGCATTAAGCCTAATAACATCAGTGTTAATCTCTTCTCTACGTAGTGATATTATTTGTTTCCATTCATTTACCTTAGCCTCAAATTTTACAGCATTAGCAGGGCTTGAAGATGGTAAAGTATATAGTCTTATATCATCTTCTCTATTTACTTTATTAATAACCAATTTTTTATAAAGAGCTTCTGCCTTTTTACCATTAAAGTAAACACTCTTTAAATTAGGATACTTGCTATATAGCCAAATAAAATCATTGCTCACTGGATTTTTAATATTCGAATCACTGCTATTTTCTCTATCACAGCTTTTAAGCACATCCCAAATAGCAATCTTATTATTCAATAAAACTGCTTTCTTATTTTCATAATTATCATCTAAATCTTTTTCTAATAAAGAAAATACTATTTTCCAAAACTGATTTCTTGCGTTAGCATAGTATTCTTCTTTTGTTAGAGATTCTGCTCCTGGCATAGTACCTAATATCAACACTTTACAATTTTTGTCTATTACTGCTTCAAAACCCTCTACCATCACATTTACCACCTTCATTATTTTACTTAAAAGAGGCTACTACTTTATCTTTATAATCATATAGATATCCAACATAAATATAACCATTTCCTTGTCTCGTAATTCTACCCCTACCTCCTCGCTTGTAAAGCACTTGTCTCCCGTTCAATTAAGTTTGCATTTATTATAAAATGATAAATATTAAAATAAGTACCTTTTTTCTCTGGGTTCTCGTGTCTCGTCAATAAAACATCATTCATATTTTTGTGTTCAAATATACCATCTACTATTTGAAAATGCTTTTCCCCATCTTTTTCAACATAAAAATTCTTTAATATCTCTATCCTCTTACTTAAAACAGTGTTAGGGTGGACACTTTTATTAAATACTATTGTAAATCCAAATTGAACATCTTTTGTCATATATCCGATTAGCTGTTTTAACTGGATTTCAAGATTTCCCCACTTTTTATTTTCTCCTATTGCTAAAATTTTATATATGCCCTCTACATATGTATAAATATAGAAATCACTTTCCCCTATATCAGACTTAGCATAACCCGTTGGCATTTCTCTTTCGAAAATTATATTATTATCTTGTAGCTTCTCTCTTACTATATCTCTTATATCATTGCTCAATTCGGTTTCACTTGTTAATGATAACCTTCGAGGGTCATTTTCTCTTAGTTTTATAGCATTATATATTAACTTTACTATCAGCTTCTCAGATTTCATTTCTTTATCATCATCATCATTATTATTATTATTATTTGGTTTGAATTTTCTCTTAGTTTTATAATATTCTTCTTTTTTATCGTCAGGCATAAGTTCTAAGTAATCTTCTAAATTTATATCTGTATAAATTTCATATGCAGGTCCATAAATTTTATAATTTTCTAAATGTAGTGATAAACCTTCTTCTAAGAAATCCCAATCTAAAAATAAAAATGATAGATAATACTCAATATTATTTATATTTTCTACTATATGTTTTTCATCCTCAGTTTTAATATCTTTTTCATCTACTACTTGGTCTAACTCAACATCTGTAACAGCTAACCACCAATCTATTAAGTGAAATAAAGCATATTCTTGTACAGGATTTAGACTATGTAAATATGTATCCAGTATAAACTCTTTAAGTTCATCTAATACTTCTATACATCGCTCCTTATTCTTTCTTACATAATGTACTGGAAATATCTCTTCTAAAATATTCTCGTAATTATCTATTTTACAATATTCAATAAAATATGCAAGTATCGAGTATATGTTCTGATTTACTTTTTCTAATATACTTTTTGATATTTCGGTATCAGCTTTTATCATAAATCTTCTCACCTCTTAAACCTAATATTAATTCCTTAATATTTTATTTACCACAACATTTTTTATATTTTTTCCCACTACCACATGGACACGACTCATTTCTTCCGACTTTTACTTTAATATGATTATTGATATGTTCAGTATTATCTAAAAGGGCCGTAATTTTTTCCTCTTCCCCTAAAGTTCCGAAAATTTCAGCACTTTGATTACATACTTTCTGGTACAATGATTTTGATTTGAGATTATTAATTAAAGAATCTCTAATCTTACCCTCAATATCCCTATCTATACCATTTATAAACCCACTTATTATTTTAATTGCATATTCTAAAAGTCTTTTGTTCTCTACAAAAAACATACCCTCATTTATTGTTTTAATACTATAGTTGAGTTCATCTTTAATATCTTTCAAGTTTTTCACATAGTTATCTTTATGGTTCAGTTCATTTAATGTTTTAATTAAATCCATACACCATTGAATTATAGCTAATATAGTTTTGAACCCATATATATCTGTTTCTTCAATATAATCGTTATATGAGTATTCAATTTTCCTTGACATAAATATTAATAAAGACTCATATTTCTTATATTTACTATCTATTTGAAAAAAACGTTTCATATATTTGGTGGTTATTTCAACAATACCTATTGCTTTGTTTTCATCATCAACTAATTTTATAATTATTGTGTCTATTTCAGTTCTTTTCGTAATAATTGGTGAAACGCATGCTATAACTCTTTCAAGTAAATCCCTGTCTTTTCTATCAATACTACACCCTTTAATTGTTAAAGTTCTTTTATCATCATCATAAGACTCTTTTATATCAACTATGCCCACCAATGGGAATGTATACTCTAACATATTTACCTCATATATATCGCTTAATTCCTTTTCTACTTCTGACGAAAAAAATTCGTAGTCATTATAATTATTAGAAATAAATAACTCTATTCCCGCTATCATTGAAAATATTGTTTCCTGCAATTCTATCTGTGCCTTATAAAATTCTTCATATGTATAAGTGATTTCATTAATTACCTTTGTCCTGTTCACTTTATTCCTTACCAATATAACTTTGTTTATATCATCTATTTCAAAATCCACATGTGCTTCAGAATGTCTTAGTATTTTTTCAACACCCTCTGCTAATTTATTAAGCCTTAACTTTTTGTTACTTTCAAGGAAATCCAACTTATCAGGGAAGCCCATCCATTCCAGAATATATTCATAATCTAAATTTTTTTTATTTATTATATTCGTACACGCAATAATTAATGATGAAATATCTCTATAGACACCCTCACTCAAGTCCTTATACCACTTCATAGCATTTCTGATTAACATTTTTTCATTTTTGCAGTATGAAAAATTTAATATACAATCTTGAGCTACATCATTTACTATTTTTAAAGCATATATATATTTTAATTTGAATTCACCAATAAATTTCTTTAGTTCGGGGAGATTTGTTTCATTCGCTCTTATTAATAAGCTATTTACTATTTTAACTTTTTCTATAAATTTATACTCTAAAAAAGTTGTCATACTCAAAAGTTTATAAGATGATAACTTAATTAATATTGGTTGTTTTAAAGAAGTGTAATATTCAAATTCATATGGTAAAAAGTCTTTAAAATATTTATATGTGCTAAACTGTAAGTCATTAAATTCTTCCCCTATTAGATTATATTTTTTGCTACCACCCATCATCATAAGCATTATTACTGGTGTATTTATATTTCCTTCTTCAATTAACTCAAAATTCATTTCTAAATCTTTTATATTAATAATATCTGAAAATATTTCTAATTCTTCACTTGCTGAATCCATCTTTTGTTGAGCCAACTCATTATTACAAAATGCTTCATTTATTGTTTCTGATACTATACTAATTATAATTAATTTATAACTATCCAAATAACTTCTAACAGCGTTACATATCCTTCTATATGAATTCTCCCACATATAAGGCACTTCTATCATTAACAAATCTATATATATTTTATAAAAATCATCAATGTGTACTTTTATTTCTACAATTTTATCTTTAGTTTCCTGAGTAGATATGACTTCCGTTACAAATGATAAATCTTCAAATATTTTTTTATTGGTTAGTTTACATATTTCATCAATTTTAAATTGAAGGATTGTAAAAAAGTCTTCATATAATATTTTTTTAATATCACTCTTACTTAATTCACGTCTTAATTTTTTTATACTTATGTCAGTAGCATTAATTAAATCTAAAACATCTTTAAACTTTTCTTTCCTTAATTCAACATTAGGGTCCATATTATCCTTAGTTATATTTTGTTCTTGTCCACATTTGTCACAAACTATTTCATTATAGTGAAGTGTATTACCACAATCGCAACTGATATAATTATAATCAAGATTAATTTTAATATTATTATTTTTACCATCATTAAATTGCCCATGCATTTCTAAAATTTTTCCACATGTAGGACATTTACCTTTATTTTCGTAAATATATGCTTCTTCATTACAATTAGAACATCTTGTCAGTATATCTTCCAATTAATGCTTTCCCCCTTTTATTTAACATATTCTATTATTTAATCACTTTTTAATCACTTTTTAATAATATTGCAAATATAAGTTTCATCAGAGTAACTCCTTAATTTGTGCTTACGTGTTTAACTCATTTTCAATCAATATATCGCTAACATTAAACTCTAATCTCTAAAAGACTTCCTAATCATAGTCCCCATAAATAAGGCTACCAATATCATTGAAGTTATTGCTTGAAAACAAACTAAAACTCTACTCCCAAAAGTTAAAGGAATATAATCTCCATATCCTATTGTAGCTAAAGTTATTATGCTGAAATAAACACATGTTACATAATCTGAAATAAATCCATTTACTGTTACATTTATTAAATTATAGCCCTGTGGAAAAATTGTATCTAAATTATGATATACCCCTATATATAGAATTGGTTGTTTATTGTTATCTATGCCTAAAAATAAGTATAGTAAAGAACTGCATAAAATCAAATAAAGACTCAAACGAAGTACACGTGAAGGTCTTTCTCCAAATCCACAAGTTTTATACAATATCCAATCTTTAACCCACTTAATAATATTATCTTTAGTACAACATTCTTTAAGTAGCTGTAGGTTTAAATCCTTTTCTAAACACTTATAAATATAATAAAATTCATATGCTTCTTTGGTCATAACTGTGCTCTTATATTCTTTAAATAAATTATGATACAAATTCATATAGATTCTAATATATTCTTTTTCATCCATGTCCTCAAATCCTTGATTCATAAAATTAAGTTCTTCTTCATTTAAATTCGTTTGAATCTTTTTAAAATCATCATAATATTTTAGGGAGAATTCAGTATTATTATCATAATTATTCGCTTCAAAGGTCTGATTAAGTAATATGGCTTTTGAATAATCGACATTTTTCAAACTGCACTTTATCTGTTTGTTGCAAAATAAGACATCATAAACGCCCCCTGAAATAATTTTATTCCCACTATTCTCAAAACTTACATTCTCAAAATTACATTCATTGAACTCATTATAATAAAATGCGGTATGTGAAAATTTACACATCTTAAAATCAGTAAAATTAAAAGTGTTTCCAAATATTAATGATTGAACTGAATTAAATCCAAAATTACATCTATTAAAAATATTATTTGAAAAATCCACACTCACGTCTTTATTAACAAGTTCATTCCACTCTTCACCTTCCAAATAATCTTCTTGAGAGCGTAAGTCTCGACACTTATTAAATTCACACTTATTAAAATAACTATTATTTAGAAAAGGTACATCGAATTCAACATTAGTAAATTTACAATTTTTATAGTAACTACTTTTAAACCCATCGGTTCTATACAAATCTTTAAATTCACAATCTTCAAAATCTACATCATAAAATATTCCGTTTTCATAATTTTCGCAAAAGTCTTCATCAATAACGTTATCAGCTATTGAAGTACCAGAAAAGTTACAATACTTTCCCAGGAATTCTGCCTTATTATCATACTCAAATAATTTTTTCTTCAATTTACCTACCCCATAATACCACCAATCACGAATTTCCATTCTTTTTCCATCTTTAAATTGAATTTCTTTCCTGTTACTATTTGGATTAAGCACCTTATAATTTCCTTGTTCAAAATCTATCCAATACTCTCCATTTATTAAATTACTCTGTATGTAATCTTCTATTGATACCCCATATATATTTCTAAATATTGTATTACTTAATTCGCTTTTTATTGTAATATATTTAAATAGTTTCTCAATTGTTTTGTCCTCATTCAAACTTATACCCCTCACCTTACATCAATTATGTTTCTTATACTTTCTTATACTTTCTTAATATCCATATGTTTATTACAAATTCTTTACTCTACTTATATCATTAATCTCTTATTTTTATTTCTTTAAAATTATCTTTAATATTTCTATTATTTTTCTGTAATAATTATCTATACATTTTATTTTAACACATATTTGTATATTTGTTGTATATAGTGTAGTTAGCCTTTGATAATTGGAGAAGTATAAATATAGGAATATGTATATTGTTTTACCAAATTATACTTGTTTTATTGATTTTACTTGACTGTTTCTACTTATACCCTTGAAAATTCTAAGGAATTTTCCCTATCTATGTTCCCTCCTAAAAAAGTTCCCGCAAACCCCACTATCCCCTCAGCCCTTCACCCACCTACCTTTCAGCGCTCTTTCCTTTTTTTGTATCATAATAAAGTTTCCCACAAAAATCGCCCCTTTTTTCCGACTTATCCACAGATTAGAAACAAGGTATAATCCAGAAAATCATAATAAAGTTCCCCAAAAATAAATTCTAAATCTCAATCACTTTTCACCCCTTTTTTCTCACCTTTTTTCTCCCTAATTCATCTCTCACTTTGCATTAGCAAAAACAATTCACTCTATTCTTTTTCACGCCTTTTTCACTCTTTTTTTCTCCATCCCCTTCAATCTTTTATCGCTCTTTTACTCCTTTAACTCTATCATTGTTTTCAATTCTATCATGAGCCTCATCGGCTCAAAACCTTCTCCTTTCTTCCTTCTTAAACTCTTCTATTTTCAAGATTTGAAACCTTTTTTTCTCTCTCTTTTCTCACCCAAAACTCACCCGTAGGGTTCTATCCTTCCTTCACACTTCTTTTCAATCATAGGCTCACGCCTCTCTCTTTAAACCTTATAGCCACTGATATGTCTTATATAAGAACTTATATTCAATCTATATCAATCCCTTTCGTGAGGGGTATATCAGACATTTATTCTGGTTTCTTATCGAGCATTGAGCTGTTAAAAACGACCTAAGCGGAAACGACTAATAGAGTGCGAAGCCGATTAGTCGTGGAGCAATTCTTAATTTAATTTAGTTATGATTTAGAGAAAATAGTGGGTTTTACTCGTTAATTTTAGCTAATTTTCGCTCTTAGGTTTATAGTAAAAACGGATAAAAATATGAAAGGATACAGGGGATAAATTCTGTGTTTTATTCATGCTTTTTAGGTTGGAATGAAGGGTTGGAGGGATGCTTTGATGTTAGTTATAGGCAAAAATAAAAGCCCCGTACTTAGCCGATAAAAGCTAAGTACAGGGCTTGTCCATCATCTATTATTCCCGAACTTTATTATGAGTTTGGGGAACTTTATTATAAGATGGGGAACTTTATTATTCTGGTACATAGATAAGGTTAATGTACGTTATTCATTTATACTAAACACCACTTGGTAACTTGGAGTATTGTTTCTCCTATAATTATATAAAGTTACTTTAGGCCACATATTATCTCTAATACATCTACCTATTTCTACCGCTAACCCTGCAGGTCCTGCATAGAATAAGTGAACTTCATCATATCCACCAATATAATCATTCGTTAATTTATAGAAATTGTTCTTTATTTCTTGAACTTGATTTGTATAAAGAACCTTATGAAGGATTGGGTCCTTTATAGACAACTGCAAAACATCACATTCATTTACGTCCATAGATTCGTTTATACTATCAAACTTCACCTCTCCACTTACTGATACAGAGATAATTAACTTTTTTGATTGTCGATGTCCTTTTTTATTAAATTCAACTAACTCCAAAGAAATTATTTCTGCACTTTTTTCATATAGTACCCACTTGCTTAATATTTCATCATGCTGAGAAATTGTAACTTCTGAGTCATTTCCTATTAAATGACCGAAATATATAAGTAATGGAATATGAGAAAGCGAACAAACATAAACGTGTTTGCCCCAAAATATATCTTTAATTTGATTATAAAATATTTCAGTTTGTTTTTTTTGTGAACACCATTCTTCCTCAGAAGAAATATTTAAATTAATATGTTGATAAACCTTTACATCACACTCTTCAATATCTAATAACAAATCTTCTGTGATTTTTATTTCATTAGGTGGAGTTCCCATTGTTTTATGTATAATCAACAAATCTTTACCAGTATTCTTAGGTATTATTCTACCAGATTCTAATTTATATTTCCCATCCCTTAACACCGTGCCAACATTTGTATCAACTGCCCAATCTCCATCTCCATGCCACTTGAAAAATTCAATAAAACATTTCCTATCTGATATGTTCCCTACTGTAAATCCTCCATAATACTCCTTTTCATCTGCCTTCATCTGATTACATACTACCAGATGTGTATTTGACTCAGAATGGTAAATTGCAGAAGAATTGTGTATGTGTCCACTTAAATAAAAATCAATATTATAATCTCTAAACAAATTTAACAGTTCTGAATTTTCCTCTTTACTATAACAATCCATATTATGATGACCTATAGCTATATTCATGTCAGCATCTAAAAGTCTTTTTTTGTTCTCTTCCAAACAATCAAATAAAGACTCTATACTTAGAAATAAATTTTCATCCTCGCCATCAAATCCACAAAGCCATGAGGTATTCAAATTTACTATGTTTATTTTATCACGTACCTCAGTTATAAAATGTATCTTATTTTCTGGATACGCTTCACCCTTTATTTCTTTAAAAAAATCAAAAAAATTCCTTTGTGCTTTAATCAGTTGGTCCTTTAATAAAATTATTTTCTTATTTAATGTACTATAATTATCATAATTTATAAACATGTTTTTCAACATGTTTTCTCGACCAACAGGTATATTTCTGTCAATATCGTGATTACCTGGTAAAATAAAAACTTTACTATAATCGTCAATTTCAAGCGTACTTACTAATTCTTTAATAAAATTCTTTACATCTTCATCATAATTTGAATTTTTATCTGTAATATCTCCTGTTATAAATAAGCAATCAATTTTACCTTGTTTTACAATTGTTTTAAGTAATTCAAATAAGCGAGTCCGCATTCTTTTTGTCTGATAATCAGTTTGTGAATAATGTAAGTCTGATATCTGTACCCATCTCAAATCCATTTTTATCGCCTACTTTACAATTTCTAATTGTCTTAACTCCATTGAGGATGTAATTCCTTGCCATAACTTTATCGAATCTAATCCAACAATACAAAACAGCAAATAATCACCTTCATACTTTGCTTCTTTCAAAATCCTCTTCCATTCCCCTGTATCAACGTATGAAGGTTGAGGTATACTTTCAGGATGTGTATGCCATTCTCCTATATAGTTGAAAGTTCCTATACTTTCATCCCAATATTTATCAATAAATGCTTGATGTTCTTTTCTTTCTCTATTAAAAAATCTTCTTTGTCTAATATCATCTTTCATTGGGGTAGATACGTAATCAATAACTATATTATTTGAGTTACTAATAAATCTTCCAACTAATACCCCTCCCGCCTCATTTGAATCTTTTCCATGTTGTTTATATTTCTCTATAATTTTCAAAACATCTTTGGTAATTTTAACATATCCACCATCTGTTTTTTTAAACAGTAATCCATTAGTCATTATTTTCTCCTCTTGAACACACACAGCAATTCTCAGCTTTATATTTATATCTTAAATTATAAATCATTTCATTAGTTAGCTTATATCTTTGTGATAATATATATCCATTTTCAAGATATAGCTGTGCATCTCCCTTCCAAGATAGCAATGGATTATCCTCTTCCTTTTCTTGTAAAACATTAACTGATAATCTGGTTGCTAAAATAGCAGTTTGAATTGCGTCTAAAGAAGAATATGGAGTAAATAGACTACCGCACCCAGATACAGCCTTAGTAAAAGTTTGACCTGATTCTGCAAATGAAGACCTATTAAATATTTCATTTGTATCATTCATAGGACTATTAAATAGACATTGAAAACATCCTTTATTTTTATTGTTTGATAAAAAAGCATGTCCACCTATTCCATAAGGCTCTAACCAAGTAATAATTAACGGTGGCATATTACTTATTTCGTGAAAGTATTTATTGATATACAATTCTATAGTTGGATTACCTATAGCCATAATAACTAAATCATACTTTGTAAAATCAACTCTCTTTTCTTCTAATATATCTTCAATTTTCATTGTGATTGTATCAATCTGAGAAAATGGTAGTTTATTCTCAATTTCTCTTTTTAAAGCATTAACTTTATATTGGCTTTTATACCTTCTATTTGCTTTTTTTAATATACTGTTTACACCCAAGGTATGTCTGTACACATTGTTCTGTGAAAGAATATCATCATCTATCAGTGTCATTTGGTTAACTCCCGCTTTTATTAATTCCATAGAAATATAACCTCCAACAGCACCACAGCCAATAATAGCAACTTTCTTACCATCAATATTATTAGACGCACCACCCCTTGGTGCTAAAAGGCCTTTATCATGTCGTTCTATGTATATAGGTCTTATATTAAATTCACACTCTACACTTTTTAATGGGTTAGCTACTAATTGATTCTTTGAACATTGGTTTTTTTTAAAACCACTATACTCTAAACCAATTAAAATATTAGTGCCATTAGGCTTAGGAATAGATAGTACATAATATATTCTGCTCCCAACATGAAGTTTGTCTTTTAATAATATTTGAAGGAGTCCTTTATTTGAAGCCGTTATATTATTAATTATATTATTTCTAATAAACTTATTGTTCCACATTGCTTCATAATTTGGAGGAAAAATATAAGTTCCTGGTCTTATAGGTATATATGTAGCCTTTTCAAAAATTGGCCTGTTGCTTAAAGTATCTTTAATGTATTTATTACAATACTTTATTATCGCTTCTGTACTATCACCAAAGAAAAATCGCCTGTAATCTTTAAAAAAGCCTACACTAATCTCTTTAACATCATTAGTCAACCCAATTATAGATTCAGCAAACATGATATTCTTTTGGTAAATCCAATATGTCTCAAATTCATTAATGAAATCAGCATTATTTACTCCTTGTATTCCCTCCGTAATTGTCTTTAAAACTCTTAAAATTGTATCTCTTATTACCAAGGTTTCACTACTTATATCTATAAGCAAACCTTCATCCTCTACATAACATACCTCACCATCTTTATCTACATGAGGAATCATCTTTAAAGAATTTAATGACTTTATAAAACAATGTGGCTTATGAATTGGAAAGAATTTATCACAGGCAACTTGTAATGTTATATTATTTATCTCAATTTCGCCTTCTATAATAAACTTAAATTCTGTATTTTTATAGTTTTCATTACTAACCTCATTAATAATTCTTGGATTTAATAATAATCCCTCTTCTTCAATATATTTAAGAATTTCATCATTCATTCTATACCTTCTTATATTACATTTTTATTGTGCAGATGAACTTGTTGTTATAAATGAACTTTGCTTTTTCTCAGCCGTTTCAACTTTTGTTGGTATAGGAAAATCATCTCCGAACTCATTTGCTAAAATCTTACAAGCTTCATGTGGGTCTACCTCATCGCTTGCTTCTTTTAATATATTGTTGAGAGCTTCTAATTTTTTCTTGAAATTATCCATATTATTATCTGTCATTTTTTCAAATGTGTCATTAGATGGTTCAATAATAAGGTTCATATGAAGCCTGTACACATATTTATTTCCATCAACTCTATATTCAGGAAGAAATGAATTTATTAATTTATTAACAAGTGTGTTTAATGCATTAACATCATTATATGTTGTTTTATTAGCAAAATAATCTACAGTCTTCTTAACCTCAAAGAAATTATATGCTGAAATAGTTAATCCAATCCCATTAGGTTTAGAATTCCCTCCATTTGTAAATTTTAAGTCTCTCCATCTTTTTAGATATCTAATAATTCTTCTAAATTGCCTTCTATCATTAATGTCATCAAATTTATTTGCTATTAATTTTATGAGTTCTTGTGGGTCTGATACTTCCCACTTTCGATTCTCCTCTGTTGAATTAATCTTTCCTTTGGCAATATACATTTTATTATCACTATTGTTAGCTGAATATATAGCTAAATCTACATGATATGCAGTTTCACCGTCAATTTGATACGAAACGGTAACACATGGCTTTTTTATCTCTACTTTCTTGGTATGTCCATTTAAAGCATTATAAACCCACTCTTTAACCTTTACAGGGTTTTCATAATCCTCTTTATCAATATCAAATTTTATACCAACGTCAATATCATAATCTCCATCTGTCGGCTTAACACCCGTGTGCATAGCATAGCTTCCCTGGTTAAAGGTTGTATAACTTTTAACCTCATCACCCTTTTCTTTAAATAATTTATTCAAAATTATTTCTCTTTTTTCTTTTAGTTCATCATTTTCATCTACTAATTTTATGTTGTCGTGAAATTGTGTGAAGTATTTCTGTAAATCGCTCATAAGAATTCTCCCCCCATATGATAATTTAGAATATTGACAATATTTATATAAATTATAACATAATTTTCAATAAATTTACCATATATGTATTAATATTAGTATTGTTTTTCTTTATTAGGTATAAACTTTTATTAGGTATAAACTTTATAAAAATATTTATATAAAAAAGGAAAGACCGACTAAATGATGAATTAGTATGTGCATACATTTATTAGTTTAGTATAAATATCAAATTAAAACACCCAAAGGAGGCTTTAAATATGAGTTCCTATAATAAGTACTTTTCTCATTTTGTATCTGATATGCCAGGAATATATGATTATGAATTCATTGAGGATGCAACAGGCATAAAAGAATATCATAAGCAGTTAGTTGAGTCTGCAAAACAGTTGGGTGATGCAATGTATGAATCATATAGCGAATGGTATCACGTTTCAGATTATTCCCACTTGTATGATGATTTTAACGAAGAAGAATTGATTCTTTCTGATATATATAAAGAAAAGGATATTGATGACTTTAAGATTATCTGGAGTATTATTATTAACCGAATGGAGCATACAAGCTCTTTAATTAACAATGGCCAAGGTAGTTTAAAAGATATAGAGTTGTGGGTTGGTTTATATAATTCCTATAACGAAACATCTCTATGGGATATAAATGAAAAGCCTCTACTTTATTTATTTATTGGAGATATAAAAACCTTCCCCCCCTACTTCATAGATTACTTACTTAATAATATAGAAAGCCAATATTGTAAGCATTACTATGCATTATTAAAACCATTCACAAAACGACTTAAAGAGATTCAAAATTTAGTTAATTCAGATGCTTGGCCAAAGTCCGACATACATAAGGGGTTTTTTATTGAATGGACAATCATATTTATGGAATTAATCAACAAATATGATAATTAGAATACGAAAGCATATTCGCTCAAATTTACTTTTAACTCAGTACCAACATTAAAAACAATCGCAACTTGTTACATTAATATAATAAACTATAACCTTATGCCAATCTCATTAATTATTAAATACTTGACAATATAAACCTGTAATTAATAAAATTAGCGTTAATGGATACCTCTAACTTATCCATTAACACTCATTCATATAATATAAAATTGTTTCTTTTAGTTCAACTGCTCTTTCTTTACTTAAACCCGTTAACTTAACTATTTTCCATACTTTTACATCTCCCTCTTTGTCTAATTTTTTTACTGCCCATTTTATTCTTCTGATTTGAAATTCTCCTACTGTTTCGGCATTTTTTATTAAATACTCTTTTGTATTAGGCATCTTGTCAATACGCTTTTGAAGTAGTGTATATTTCTTTAGCTTCATACCAATTAATCCAACTGTAATCCTTTCAGGCTTTTCTTTGTTTTCTTTTATAAGTTTTACTTGCTCTATTACTAAACTTAGGAACTCACTGTCTCTTTTTTCCCAGTTAATAATACTTTTCTTGCGGATGCCTACTTTTCTTTTAGGTGAATTTTCATTTAACCATCTTTTATCATGTCTATTTAGCCATGTATATGTAGCAACAGCTATATCCTTTATAAAACTCTTGCTCTTATTAGGGTAATTCTTTTTTAAATTTAGCCACTTCTCTCTATATGCTACTTTTTCTTCCTCTGTTTTTTCAATATAACTCTTTCCTTTTTTCTCCTCCATATAATCTGAATTAAACAAATCTTTTATATTAATATCTAAATACTCTATCATCAGTAAATGCTGTATTGACTGAAAACTCTTCCTGTGCTTTCTTACAATCGTAGTTACCCAATTGTAGCTATTACCAAAATTAAAATTACAATCTAAAAGCTTTAAATACTCCTCACCATAATAATTTTTAAAATCCCTTAGTAAATCTTGCTGATAAATATTAGTTCGACTTTCTGCCATTCCTTTATCTATTAATTTTTTTAGATAATACTCTCTAAAAAAATTCATTTCTTTAGATTTAAAATTTTCAATCATAATACTATCTGCATTTTTATGAAATATTTTTTGATGTTCTATAATATTTTCGTTTAGCATAATTAGGATTTTGTCTTCACCGCTTATATTCATTTCTAAATTTATATACTCTTGTCTATTTTTTAAATCAATAGATTTATTGCAGATTAGCAGTTCAGAAAAATGTTTATTACACATCAAACTACCTTTTAGTTGATGTTCTAAGTGCCAAAATGCCTCTCCGTACTTTGTTCTATCACTCTCAACGCAAAATTTACAGTATTTTAATGATGAGTCAATTTTCACTGTGTTATTACACATACCTAAGCTTGTAAATATTAAATCCCCCCTTCCACCAGACATTAAATCATATACATGCTTGGCTCTTTCCTTAGGTAAAAAAGCAGTATAATAGTTGTATAAGGTGTGATTTGTAATAATATCCTCTACCGTAAGTCTGCAATTTCCTGGCAAATTACTTAGTAATGAATTAATATTAGCAGGTAGTTCCCTACCTGCTGTTACTGATACCGTATTAAATAAATCTCTTAAAGTTGTTTTGCTATTTACATTTCCACTCCATACATGAAATCTTGAGATAACTCCATATAGAGTTTCTCGTAAATATGGAGTAGGAAAAAACGTAACCATATTAAAAATTCTCCCTTATTAAACTGTCATAGTCTTTGATATAATTGTTATCTTTCAACGCCTCATAAATAGATGACTCTTCTTTTTTACACTTTTTAACAATAAATCTTATGTCATTTTCATCTTTTAAAATCATTTTTTTTCTCTTTACTTCCTTTTTTTCTATACCATTCTTATTTCCTGTTTTCATTAGTAAATTTAGTAATGTTCTTGTCAGATTATTAATATCTGTTTCTTCTAAGTCTGGAATTTGTTCTATATATCTATTAATTTCATCTTCCTGAAATCCTAAGTCTAATAA
>Ga0209123_1000625_pt1 | contig 42794 bp, 31 predicted proteins | sample BarGraIncu00431A_FD_184500 | JGI IMG/M metagenome (GOLD analysis project Ga0209123, IMG submission 184500) | Arctic peat soil microbial communities from Barrow, Alaska, USA - Barrow Graham LP Incubations 004-31A (SPAdes) (version 2) | ecosystem: Environmental > Terrestrial > Soil > Wetlands >...
ATAGACCAATCAGACAGCGGCCGGGACGTAGTGAACCTCGATGCACCAAGCGGCGGCCCAAAACTTTTCAGCTTCTGACTGCACCAAGACATGAAATGAAAGAGGTCCCTCATCGGAACAGATACCAGAAAAGCTTAAACTAGCGCCATTCATGCCTGATCACGCTTCCCGTCGGGGTGAGCGAAGCTGCGGTCCCGGGGACCAGGAGCAGAGCGAGCGCCAGCCAGCGCGCCACGCCCCCTCCTGTCATCTTTCGCTTTGAGGCCATAGCCCTTTTTCCCCAACCCGCGCGTCACTCTACCTGTGCCCGGAAGTAAACGTACAGGGTTGTGCCGGGAAGCAGGCTTCCCCCTGCCACCTCGCTCGCCCCGCTACCTAAGTGTGCGACGATACTGCCGCCTGTCAGGCGCACGAAACCGCAAAGTGGCTCCGCACACGCGCTCCCCTCGCCCGACGCGAGCGTCCCGATCCAGAAGCTTCCCGGAAGGGTCGTCGTATTGGTGGGGACGGCGGAGCTGATGCCGACCGAAGTGGCAGGCACCGAACCGCTGTTGGTAACGGCCATCCTGTATTCCAGGGTATCCCCGGGCAGCGCGTTGGCTCTCGGAGCGAAGGCGCCTCCCTGGGTTAGGTTGCGGACACTTTCCGCCAGGGTTATGGTTGCGGCGCTGGCGCTCGTCGTCACCTGGTCGACTCCGCTGGTGCCCACGCCGACGGCGCTAACCCGGGTGTCGGCGTGCGTCCCGTCGGCACTTCCCGCAGGGACGGTCTGCGCCAGGAAAAAGCGGTACGAGGCACCGGGAGCGAGGACTCCGGTTGAGGTGCTCGGCACGCTCTCGCCCGCCTGGCGTAGCGCGTCCCCCGCGACCCCACCCCCGGCGCCGTCATCGGCGTAAAGGGCGCTGGTCCAGTCGGCGGGGCTTTGCACCGAGAGGACGAAGCTGTTGGCGGCGTTTCCCACGTTGGTGACTGTGTAGGGGTAGTTAACGACATTTCCCGGAGACCCCAGGCCGTCAGGAGGCGCGGAGAGCGTCACTGCGGCGGAGTTGGCGCAGGAGATCGTTTCCATTTTTACCTGGTCGGCTTTCACCTGACCGGCTGCCGCGGCCTGGAGCGAGGAGACGTCCACCGTCACCCGATAATCCGCTCCGAGCGGGAGCGCGGCCGGAGCCACCTGCACCGAAAAGCTCAGCGACTCCCCCGGGAGTAGGTCAGCCGTAGTGAAGCCACCCGAAAGCGCGGCGTCGCTCACCCCGTCGCCGTAGCTGACCGTGAAGCTGGCGCCGCTCGCGGTCCCCTTGATCAGAAATTTGTCGCTCTGGTTGCCGGCGTTGGTCAGCTTCACCCGAAAGGCGGCAGGAAGGCCGGGAAAGGCCGCCTGGGACTTGGACTGGAGCTGCGCGTTTGCTTCGATGACCCCGCCACCGAGATAGGCGGCGTCACCCTCGGAACCGAGCCTAACCAGGAGGTCGGCCTGGTACAAAGGGGGGTCCTGCGCCGCCGACAGAAGTGGGAGGAGCAGGAAGAGGCCGCAGGCTGCCGCGACCTGGCTTCTTAGGCGCCCAGAACAGGATACACTTTTATTAGTTTTGACTAATTTCATGTCTGAAAACATATCAGATGATCGGGGAGAGGCAAGGCTGGTAAAGAAAATTTGTCTTTTGGCAGGGACAGTGGTATGTAAATTCAGGCCGGAATTCACAAAGCATCAGTCGGATCGGACGGATCTGACTGATGCTGAACAAGTTTTGACAAGGCACGTGTGGTTAAACCAAGGACTCACTGGTTCAGCCGGCTTTTTGCTGCGGGCTTGGTGTCACCCGGCACTCGCCTTTCCTCACAAACTTTGACAAATCACGGACCTTGACTGTCGTCCGCATGAGGGTACCAATGGAAACCGAAATCCGTTACTTCCAGCTCGCCAGCCGCGATATGGTTTATATGAAATTCATTCTCGAAGCATATGAGGGGCTCTCAACTATGAGCACGATTGACGGCAAGCGGGGGATCGTCCGGGTAAGTTACCCCGCCCCCTTTGCCGGCGATATCGCGCAACTGATGGACGCGCTGGGCACCGAGATCGCGATCACGGAGGTGACCGAGGGGGGTGAGCCATGCTCGAGACCATAGACGTCGCAGCCATTTTGCGCCGGGCGCTCTCGCAAGGCGGCGATTTTGCCGACCTCTACTACGAGGACACCTCGTTTACCTCCATCGCCTGCGAGGACGGTAAGGTGGAACGGGTCCTTGCAGCGGTGGACCGCGGCATCGGCCTCAGGGTGATCTCGGAATTCTGCACCACTTACGCCTACACCAATCAGCTGAGCCTCGAGTCGCTGCTGCTTTTAGCCGACACGGTGAGCCGGGGCGTGCGCGGTAAGAGCTTCCGGGGTGAGATCAACCTCTGCGCCCGGCAAAGGGGGGCGGGCTTCCCGATCGCGGTCCCTCCGGCAAGAATAGCGCTTGCCGAGAAGGTCGCCCTGGTGAACCGGGCCGACCGGGCAGCGCGCGGGCTCGACCGGAGGATCCGCCAGGTGATGGCGGCTTACCGCGATACCCGGGTTTCGACCCAGACAGCCAACTCGCTGGGGGAGTTCCACGAGGATAGCGCGACCTCAACGCTTTTCGTGGTGCAGGCGGTGGCGCAGGACGGCGCCGTCACCCAGACCGGATACGAGTCCCTGGGAGCGCAGCACGGCTTCGAGCTTTTCGACCACGCCTCCCCTGAGGATCAGGCGCTCAAGGCGGCGGCGCGCGGAGTGCTGATGCTGGGGGCGAAGAGAGCGCCCGCGGGGGTGCTCCCGGTGGTGCTCTCTTCCGAGGCGGGGGGCACCATGGTGCACGAGGCGATCGGGCACGGATTGGAGGCGGACCTGGTGCAGGCGGGGACTTCGGTGTATCGGGGGAGAATCGGAGAGACCGTCGCCTCCGCACTGGTGACGATTCGCGACGACGCCACCATTCCGAACTGCCGGGGTTCCTTCAGTTTCGACGGCGAAGGTACGCCGGCGCAAAATACCGTGCTGGTGGAAAACGGGGTCCTCAAAGGGTACCTGTACGATAGGCTGAGCGCCATGAAGCAGGGGTGCGCCTCCACGGGTAACGGCAGACGGGAGTCCTACCGGATGCGCCCCATCGTCAGAATGACCAACACGCTGATCGACCCGGGGCAAAGCGATCCGGCCCAGATCGTCAGGAGCGTCGACCACGGCCTCTTCGTGCGCCACATGGGGGGCGGGCAGGTGAACACGGTAAACGGGGATTTCGTCTTCGAGGTGACCGAGGGATACCTGATAGAGAACGGCGAGGTGGGGGAGCCGGTCCGGGGGGCAACCTTGACCGGAAACGGACCCGAGGTGCTGCAAAAGATCGTCATGGTCGGAAGCGATCTCGGTTTCGGGATCGGCACCTGCGGCAAGGACGGCCAGGGAGTACCGGTCGCCGATGCCCAGCCGACGCTCCTTATCTCCGGGATTACGGTGGGGGGAATTTTCAAACCATAGCAGGCACGATTTTACTTTTCGCCCGTCCCCTTATGCGCCAGCGCCAGCCGCTTTTCCAGTACCGACAGCTTCTTCTCGATCTCCTTTCCCACAAAGATCTGCGGGTTGGAGGGGGTTTCCCCCTGCTCATCCTCCCACTGCCGGATCGTCTCGCGTGCTTTATCGAAGGCCTTGGTGAAGGAAAAGGTGCGGCGCAACGCCAAGTCCAGAAAGGCTTCCCCAAACCAGGTGTACTTTTCCCCGAAACCGCAGCCAAACGATTCACTGGTCGCGTCAGCCGCGGTTATGATGAGGCTGCGCTCGTCTTTGAGGGGATCGACGAACCCGCCGGCAAAGCAGGCTGAGACGATCACCACCTTCCAGTCTATGCCGGATTTCTTCAGCATGGCGCGCAGCATCTCCGGAGTCAGTTGGTCCAGATCAAGCGGCTGGTTGTTGACCGACAGCTCATGCTCCCGCGAGCCGTGGGAGGTGAGAAAAAGCAGCAGCACGTCGCTATCCCGGTTCATCACCTGGCCAAGCCGGGTCAGCGCCAGAGACAGGTTGGTCGCGCTGGCAAAGGGGAGGGTGCCGGCGGTCCGGGGGTTATTGGCGAGGATGATGCTGCGCCCGGCCGTCCCGAAGCGCCCCGCGAAAAGCCGGTCGGCTGCCAGCAGTTCCTTGAGAAAGACGTCCTGGCTGGCATCCCCGGCAAAGCCGACGAAGTAGAGGTGCGGATCTCCCTTTACCCCGGGCAGCAGCCCGGCGAGCTGCGTTTCGAGGAGCCGCGCCTGCGCCGAGAGGACCTTTTCGGTCAGTTGCAGTGCGCCGCTTTCGCCTCCACTTTCAGCGGCGCTCACCCAGAGGTCGGCGCGGGGGTAGATCCAAAGCGGGGCGATCAGCGCGGCAAAAAACAGCAGCAGTGCGCAGCAGCGTGCGAGCGACGGCCAGGCGAGCCGCAACAGGAAAAGGAGCCCCGCCGCTGCCCACCAACCGAAGAAACGGTAAAAGTGCCGGGCCTCCAGGTAGCGGTCCAGCCACCCCAGGGCTCTTAGTTGCGCCAGCCGCTCCAGAGCGCTGTGGCAAAGCTCGATGGGGATGCTCAGTGCCACGAGTGCCACCGGAAGGACTCTCACCAGGGAGGGACGGGAAAGAACCCCACCGGCCAGATAACCGCAAAAAAGTAATAGCGGCAGGTGAAAGAAGAAGCCGGGTACGGCGGCATAGGCAAAGGACCCGCTTCGCCCCACCAGCAAAAAGGAGACGGCGAGGTTGCCAAGAAAATCGCACAGGACGAGCAGAGCCAGGTTTCCCGGCGTGGCAAAGAACTGGTCCGGAGTCACTTTGAGAAGGAGGGACAGGCGCACCCCGTTACCCAGGTTTCGCAGTAACTGCCGCCAGAGCCCCCCCTGTCTCGGCAGACCGGCGGCAGCGCCGCCCCCTTTGGTTGGGACTGCCTCTGCCGTGATCTCTTCGGCGTCCAGGGGCGCACCGGGTTCCGGCTCAGTGTCAACGGGCGCTATCGGGTTGTGCTGTTCTAGATCCATGATCAGTGGATGATACCACGGCGTTGCCTGTTTTGGGAGCAGGGATTCGAACTTTTAATCTGACTTAATTGATATTTTTGATCTTTTCTGCTAATAAGAAGGTAATTGCACTCTCTCAGCGAAGCCGAAAGCAGAGGGGAAGAGTCAAAGCTGCGGTCGATCTGGGCATCACTATCAATAACAGCACTTTTTCAATCGGGTCAATCCTGTTACCATGGCACATGCTCGAAAGTCATGAGTTTCCACATCTAGCGGCAAGTGACGCTAGTCAGATAAAATAACGCATTTGAGAGGTCGAAACATGCCCACCCCGCCCTGGACTAAATCAAGCTGGCACTCCTTTCCCGCCCTGCAGCAGCCCAACTGGCCGGCAGGCCCTGCACTCGACGAGTCGCTCAAGACGCTTGCCCAACTTCCGCCGCTGGTCTTTGCCGGAGAGTGCCAGACGCTGAGGGAGCAGTTGGCCGAGGTTGTGGAGGGGAAGGCTTTCGTGCTCCAGTGCGGCGATTGTTCAGAGGATTTCTCGCGTTGCACCGGACCGGACATCCGCGAACTTTTAAAGGTTATCCTGCAGATGTCGGTCGTGCTCGCCTTCGCGGGGGAAAAGAGGGTCATCAAGATCGGCAGGATCGCAGGGCAGTACGCCAAGCCCCGTTCCAGCGACACCGAAATGGTGGGAGGCGTGGAGATGCCAAGCTACCGGGGGGACATGGTGAACAGTCCCGAGCCCACGCTGGAAGCGCGCACGCCGGACCCGCGCAGGATGCTGGAGGGGTATTTCCGGTCGGCGGCCACCTTGAACCTGGTGCGCTCCTTCACCCTGGGCGGCTACGCGGCGCTGGAGCGGGTCCAGGCCTGGCATCGGGCCTCCCTTGACGCGCTCCCCGCGGGACAAAAGTACGAGGAGCTGACCAGGCAGATCTGGAAGACCATCAACTTCATGTCCGCCATCGGGCTCGACCCGCAGCACGTCCCCCAGTTGAACCAGGTCACGCTCTACACCTCACATGAGGCACTGCTGCTCGATTACGAGCAGGCGCTCACCAGGATGGATTCCATAAGCGGGAGATGGTACGACACCAGCGGACACATGCTCTGGATCGGCGACCGGACGCGCCAGTTGGAGGGGGCCCACGTGGAGTTCCTGCGCGGGGTGCAAAATCCACTCGGCATGAAGATCGGCCCGAACTACGACATCGACGACATCAAGAGGATCATCGAGCGACTTAATCCGGACAACGAAGCGGGACGCCTCACCCTGATCACCCGCTTCGGTGTCGGCAAGATCTCGGAATACCTGCCGCGGCTGCTGCGTGAGATCGCCCGTGAGGGGAGCAAGGTCGTCTGGAGCTGCGATCCGATGCACGGCAACACCTATCAGAACGAGTACGGGCAGAAATCCCGCAACTTCGAAGTCATCCTCCAGGAGATCCGCTCTTTCTACCAGATCCACCGGGCAGAAGGGACCATTGCGGGCGGCGTTCATCTGGAGCTTACCGGAGACAATGTGACCGAGTGCACCGGAGGGAGCCGTCAGCTGCTCGACAAGCACCTGCACCTGAACTATCAGACCAACTGCGACCCCCGCCTCAACGCCGAGCAGAGTGTAGAGCTCGCCTTCGAGCTCGCCGAGTTGCTGCACCCGCAACCCTGAAAGACTTTGGCCGGACCTGACGTCCCGGGCTGGGTTAGTGGAGGAGTTGACTCCCCCCTCCCTTGCACTCCCCCTCCGGGAGAGGGGACTCTTCAGGACATGGTAAAACTTCACCGCTGGCGCAAAAACGTCCCTCCCCTAAAAAGGGGAGGGACGTTTTGACTGCAACCTTGCTGCTGACTCCTCAAGCAATACCCTTAGGACAACTTAGAAACTCTCAAACCCCTCATCGTCCTGCATCATCTGCAGGGAGGCGCCCGGGGTGCGGGAACAGGCCAGCCGTGAGGCCGTGAGCGCTGCCCCCTTTTTAAACGCGGGTTGAGCAGCCTTGCCAACCTTGCCGACCTTGGCTACTTTGGTATCCCGGCGCGCCGGCCCTCTAACGGACCTCTGTTCTTCGAGTTCGAAAAAACCGATGGTTTCCTGTAACTGCTCGGACTGGCTGGCAAGCTCTTCCGCCGTCGACGACATTTCCTCCGCCGCCGCCGCGTTTTGCTGGATAACCATATCCAGCTGCTGGATCGCCTTGTTGATCTGCTCGGCGCCGGAATCCTGCTCCTTGGAGGAGGCGGAAATCTCCTGCACCAGTTCCGCTGTGCGCTGAATGTCCGGCAGCATCTTGTTGAGCATGTCGCCCGCCATCTCGGCCACCTCGACACTTGAGCAGGAGAGCTCGGAGATTTCCGCAGCCGCCCGCTGGCTTCTCTCCGCGAGTTTTCTCACTTCGCTTGCCACTACGGCAAAACCCTTGCCGTGCTCCCCGGCGCGCGCCGCCTCTATTGCGGCGTTCAGCGCCAGAAGATTGGTCTGCCGCGCGATCTCCTCAATGATGGAGATTTTCCCGGCAATCTGCTTCATAGCAGTAACCGTTTTTGCGACCGCCTTCCCCCCTTCCAGCGCGTCCTGCGCCGACTTTACCGCGATCTTCTCGGTCTGGTGGGCGTTGTCAGCGTTTTGCTTGATGCTGGCCGACATCTCTTCCATGGCGGCAGAGGCCTCCTCTGCTGCCGCTGCCTGCTCGGTCGCACCCTGTGAGAGTTCCTGAGAGCCTGAGGACATCTGCAGGCTTCCGGCGGCCACGTTGTCAGCGGCGGTCTTCACGTCGGTCACCACCTCGGAGAGCTTCCCGACCATGCTGGAAAGTGAGCGCATCAGCTCATCATTGGGCGAGCGCTCGATCAGCTGCACCGTCAGATTCCCCTGCGCCACCTCTTGGGCGGCACTGGTGATCCTGCCGGTCGCCTGAATCAGCACGTTGAGGTTGTCCTTGATCGCCTTGAAATCACCCCGGTACTCCTCCGCTATCTCCGGGGGCATGTCCCCTTTGGAAATCCTCTCGACGTACTGCGCAGCGACGTTCAAAGGGCCGATCACGGCGTTCAGCGTGCCGTTCACCCCCTCGATGATCTTGCGGAAATCCCCCTGGTGCCGTGCGGCGTCGGCCCGCGTGGCGAGGTCTCCTTGGGCGGCTGCCGTAGCGAGCAGGTTTGCGTCGCTGACCAGGGCGTTCACGTTGTCGATGCAGCTGTTCAGATTCAACTTGATCTCGTTGAAGTCGCCCCGGTACTCCTCTTGGATCTTCTCGGGAATGTCCCCCTTGGAGATGCGTTCCACGTACCGTGCGGCGACCTTCAAGGGCTCGATCACGGCGTCGAGTGTGCCATTGACCCCCTCGATGATCTCACGGTAGGCCCCCTTGTGCCGCTCCGCGTCGGCGCGGGTGGCGAGGCTTCCTGCCACGGCGGCCCGGGAGAGCGTCCCCGCGTCCAAGGCAAGAGCCCTGATGCTCTCCATCATGGTGCCCATGGAGCGCAGTAACTGGCCGGTTTCGTCCTTGAAGGTTTCCCCTATGCTGACCTCCAGATCCCCCTGGGCCAGCCGGTCAGCGACTTCCACCCCTTTCCTCAGGCCACGGTTGATGACCCGCGCCACCCAAAAAGAAAGTAGCGTGCCGATGAGTAAGGCCGCGACGATGACGGCCACGACCAGCGAGCGTGAGCGGGCGAAGGCGGCCTCCGAGCTGCGGAAGGAGGCCTCTGCCAATTTGTCATTGAGCGCCACCTCTTTTTCCAGTGCGGCGGAAGACGCTACGTAGAACTTGTAGGAATCGCCCCTCAGCGCCTCCAGTGCCTTTTTCTTGTCGGTCCGGGAGAGTACCAGGAGCTTTTCGTGCTGGGCCAGGAACAGCGTCAGATTGGCGTTGAACTCAGTAAAGAGCGCCTTCTCCTCGGCAAGGGTCATCCTCTTCTCGTGCTCGGCGCCCAGGGTTTTCAGCTCGCTAATTTCGTTCAGCATCCGCTTCTCGTACTTATCCATGTCCTCCTTGGTTTCGGAGAGCAAGTGCTGGAACTCCGCCCGGCGGAAGTCTCCCACCAGCGTCTGGATGCGCCCGATAGTCCGCACACTGGGGAGCCTCTTAACGGCCATCTCGACCGTCGAGTCGTTCACCTGGGAGAGCTGGCCCAGGGAAATGACCCCCTGGATGCCGGAAAGAACCAGGACGCAGGAAACCACCAGAATGATTTTGCCGCTAATCTTTAGATCGTTGAACCAGGTCATTGTTTATGCCTCCCGAGACAGGTGAATCAATGCAGACAGTTATGCTCTGTAGTCGCTGAGTTTTAGCGCAATTAGAAGGTCTCGTACTCATTGTCGCTTTGCATCTGCAGCACGGCACCCGAGACAGCTGCCCGGCCGACCCGGCAGGGCTTTGATGCAACCGCCTTTTTAAGCGCCGGTTGCGCCACAGCTTTGACTGCCCTGGACCGCTGCACTCTTTTGCCCTCTCCGATGTCGAAAAAACCTATGGTATCCTGCAGCTGCTCGGACTGGGAGGAAAGCTCCTCCGCGGTCGAGGACATCTCCTCGGCGGCACCGGCGTTTTGCTGGATCACCTGATCGAGCTGCTGGATCGCCTTGTTGATCTGTTCGGCGCCGGAATCCTGCTCCCGGCAGGCCGCCGAAATTTCTTGTACCAGTTCCGCGGTTCTCTGGATATCGGGGAGCATCCGGTTCAGCATGCCTCCCGCCTTTTCGGCAACCTCGACACTGGAACTGGAAAGCTCGGAAATCTCGGCTGCGGCTTTCTGGCTCCGCTCGGCAAGCTTTCTCACCTCGCTTGCGACCACCGCAAACCCCTTGCCATGTTCGCCCGCGCGCGCCGCTTCTATCGCCGCGTTCAGGGCCAGCAGATTGGTCTGCCGCGCTATTTCCTCGATAATGGAGATTTTCGCGGCAATTTCCTTCATGGCGTGCACGGTCTGCATCACGGCCTTGCCGCCTTCCTGGGCGTCCTGGGCGCTTTTTACCGCGATCTTTTCGGTCTGCAGTGCGTTGTCGGCGTTTTGCCTGATGTTGGCCGACATCTGCTCCATGGCGGCGGACGCCTCCTCGGCGGCGGCGGCCTGCTCGGTCGCCCCCTGGGAGAGTTCCTGGGAACCCGAGGACATCTGCAGGCTGCCGTCGGCCACGTTATCGGAGGCACCCTTCACGTCGGTCACCACCTCGGAAAGCTTGGCAACCATGCTGGAAAGCGAGCGCATCAGCTCGTCGTTGGCCGAGCGTGCCGTCAGCTGTATGGTAAGGTCTCCTCCGGCCACCTGCTGCGCGGCGTGGGTGATGGCGTCGGTCGCACGAATCAGCACGTTCAGGTTGTTCTTGATGGTGTTGAAGTCCCCGGCGTACTCCTGCGTTATCTGGTCCGGCAGGTCACCCTTGGAGATCCTCTCCACATATTCGGCCGCCACGTTCAAGGGTCCGATAACGGCGTCCAGCGTTTCGTTCACTCCGGCGACGATCGTGCGGAAGTCCCCCTGATGTCTGGACACCTCGGCGCGGGTGGCGAGCTTCCCTGCGGCTGCCGCCTCGGCGAGCATGCGGGTGTCGGCAACCAGAGCGTTCACGTTTTCGATGCAGTTATTAAGGTTGATTTTAATTTCGTTGAAGTCGCCGTGGTACTCATCGGTGATCTTCGGCGGCAGGTCGCCCTTAGAAATCCTGTCCACGTAGCAAGCGGCGACCTTCAGGGGCTCGATCACGGCGTCGAGAGTTTCATTGACTCCGGCAACGATTTTCTGGAAGTCTCCGCTATGCCGGGAAAGGTCGGCGCGGGTGGCGAGTTGTCCGGCGCTGGCCGCCTTGGCGAGCATGTTGGTGTCGGCGACCAGTGCGCTCACGTTGTCGATGCAGCTGTTCAGGTTCACCTTTATTTCGTTAAAGTCGCCCGCATAGTCATCAGTGATCTTCGGGGGGATATCGCCTTTGGCAATGCGGTCCACGTAGTTGGCCGCGACCTTCAGGGGGCCGACGACCGCGTCAAGCGTCCCGTTCACCCCTTCGATCACCTCGCGGTAGGCGCCCTGGTGCTGGCCAGCGTCCGCCCGGACGGCGAGCTTCCCTTCCACCGCCGCGCTGGAAAGCATCATGGCGTCCGCCACCAGCGCCTTGATGCTCTCGATCATGGTCCCCATCGCTGCAAAGAGCTGTCCCGTCTCGTCCTTGCCGGCCTGCTCGATTGTGAAGGAGATATCCCCACGCGCAAGCTTGTTGGCCACCTCGACCAGAGAATTAACCGGCTTGGTGATGCTTTTGGTGATGAGGACGGCAGCGATGACCGACACGGCGATAACCAGCAGCACGATCAGCATCATCTCATTTTGGGCGTGGTCCAGCGCCTCGATGATCTCCTTCTTGATACGGTTGTCGACGGCCTTGTACTGGGATTTTATCAGGGCGCCGGAAGCTTCATTGACCTTAACGATGGACGGCACCGCGGACTTCAGCAGGCGTTGGCTTTCGGCCTGGTTCCCCGACAAAGCTGCATCCATCACCTTGTTATTCAGGGCCGAGCATTCCTTGATGGCATCCTTGAAGGCGAGCATGCGCTCTTTATATGCCTTGCCCGCCGGGGTGTCCGCTACCGGAGCCTCGTCGAGCTTTTTCATGACGTCACGATACTTGGTGCGCTCCTTCTCGATGGTTTCACGCTCGCTCTTTCTAAAGGCGGGGTCCGGAACCGCCACGATCATGCCCACCGAGCGGGTTATCTCCTGAACGGAATCGCCTGCCTCCGTTATCATCCCGATCTTCGGAATATTGCTCTCAGTCACATAGAGACCGCTTTTGTGGATCTTGGCGAACTCGAGGGATGTGTTGACGATGGTTGCGATAAATAGGGTTATAGCCAGTGCGAAGGCGGCTCCCAGACGGGTACCGATTTTCCAATTCCTCATATTTCATAGCTCCTTTGTATGGCTAGCGCCCTTGATTGAGCGCGACCTGATCTGTCTGGGATTTAGCAGCAAGCGAGGTATGACTGGCTGTTCCTGGTGAGATGTAACTGTCGAGACCTGTAGGATTTATCGGGCAGCTTGCAACGGACTTTAGTCATAATGGCAGCCAGTGATATTATTTCGACTTAACTGTCCGAATTAATACATCGTTTTGGTAATAAGCCACCAGCAACACTCAATCAGCCGCCGTTACTTTTTGTGGTGAGCCTGACAACCATCAGGCTATGCAAAGACGTCCGGTCCTTAAGGTAACCGGCTACTTCGGTGCAGTGAACTTGCCCATTCCAGGTACTGTCAGGCTGCCTCAGCGCGCTGCACACATCCATGCTGAGCCCGCGCTGGAGAGTCGCAAGAGTCAGGATTCCGGCAGGGAACAATTCATTATCAGAGTGATTTTGTTGACCAGAACATCCACGGCAAAGGGTTTTTGCACGAAATTCACCAGCGCATTATTAGTTCCATAATCGCCCATGACAGTATCGGTGTAGCCGGACATAAATAAGACCTTCATATCAGGGTGTGTTTTCAGCATCCTTTTATGCAGTTCGAAACCGTCCATGTCAGGCATGACAACATCGGTGAGCAGCAGATCTATCTGCCGGCCTGCGCTGATATTCAGTGCCTGCGCGGGCCCTTCGGCCACAATGATCCTGAAACCATGGATCTCCAGCAGATCACTTGTCATGTTTCTGACCATCTCGTTGTCATCCACCAGCAGGATGCAGCCGTCGCTACCATTACCTTTCGCAGTTTCACTATCTGCAGCAGTTTCCAGGGTCGGGACCTCATCAGAGAGGGGAAAGTAAATCTTGAAAACTGTCCCTTTACCGACCTCGCTGTAAGCCCAGATATGTCCTTCATGCTGTTGGACGATGCCATGGACTGTCGCGAGCCCCAGGCCGGTGCCTTTGCCGACACTTTTCGTGGTAAAGAAAGGTTCAAATACATGATCGAGTGTTTCCTGGCTCATTCCGGAACCGCTGTCGGTGACGGCCAGCATCAGGTATTGGCCAGGGGTAACCCCCGCGTGCTGGCGTACGTATTCCCCATCCAGGGTCACCGGCGCAGTTTCCAGGGTGATGACCCCGATCCCCTCGATGGCGTCCTTGGCATTGATCACCAGGTTCATGATAATCTGTTCCAGTTGGTTACTGTCGGCATCAATGCCATAGACGGTTTCCGACAGGCCCAATCTGATGTTTATGGTCTCCGGTATGGTCCTGCGCAAAATTTCATAAAATGACCTTAGGACGGCGTTCAGATCGACGGTTTGCCTGTCGAGGATCTGTTTGCGGCTGAAGCTTAACAGTTGCTGGGTGAGCACTTTTGCCTTATCGGCCGCCCGCATGATGTTACTGGCTCTTTTGTGCTCGGCCCCGCCGGAGGGCAGGCTGCCCATCAGGAGTTCCGAATAGCCCAGTATCGGTGTCAGGAGGTTGTTGAAATCGTGGGAGATGCCGCCGGCCAGCCGCCCGATGGATTCTAACTTCTGGGAATGATTCAGTTGCACCATGAGATGGCGCTTCTCGCTCTCCGCCTCTTTGCGCTCCGATACGTCGCGTATGATGGCGCAGTTACACTCCACCCCGTTTAATTCAAGGTAATTTGCCGTCACTTCCACCGGGACCTCGACTCCGCTGCGGATTGTCTGCACCATCTCGAAATTGAGGTACCCCTCCCGCTTCAGTTCCTCCCAATGAAGTAGCCAGGCCTCGGCGCTGAAAAACGGGACAACCTGAAAAATCGACAAAGCCAAAAGCTCTTCGCGGGAATATCCCAGCAAGCGGCAGGCGGCGTCGTTGACATATAAGAAGCGCCCCTCCCGGGAAATCCACTCAACGGCATCCGGCATTCTGTCGAGTACGATCGCTGCCTTCTCAAAATCGGCTTGTACCTGTCTGCGCAGGACGATCTCGTCCGCCAGAAGGGTGTTCCTGGTCTCCAGCTCAAGGGTGCGCTCCTGAACCGTTTTCTCCAGCACCTCCCGGTACCGATGCAACTGCGCGTCCAGGGCCTCCTTGCGTTTCCGGTTGCGGTACAGCGACCAGGCCGACACCAGCGTGCCCAGGGTGAAAAGGAAGAGCACTGACAGCAGCTGCTTTGCTTCTTTGTACCAGGGCGCCAGGTAGTCGCGGCTGGAGAGACCCGCGTTGACATATAAGGGATAATGGGCAATTTTATTGAAAGAGAAGGTTCGCTTCGTGGCGTCGAGGGCCCCGTTTGTCGTATAAGTACCTGAACTGCTCCCCTTTTGAACCAGCGCGCTCAACTCGGTTGACACCTTTTTGCTGCCGATACTCCTCTTGGGGCCGGCGGGTTCAGGGAAACGCACGATAACGGCAAGCTTCCCGTCGCGCAGGGTGACGACGCCGTCCGCACCCAGGTCAAAACTGGAAAAAACCTTCGAGAGGTAATCAAGCGAAACGGATGCGGTAGCGACTCCGGCAAAGCTGCCATCGGGGTTATTGAAGCGACGGACAATGTAGAACACCCACAGTCCGGAAAGGCGGCCGAGCATCGGACTGGAAATGATCAAATTGGACTTTGGGTTCTGCCTGGCACGCAGGAAAAAATCGCGGTCGGCAATATTTATGCGGGGTCCCGAATCGACTCTGTCCCCATAGACAACCTCGCCTTGGGCGTTGGAGATTCTGATGGCTTCGAGTTCGGGGATGCTTTCCTGCAGTTCAAGCAGGTACTGATTCAGAGCTTTCCCATCTAGGGAGCCTTGCTTGAGCTGTCTCTCGACATTTCTACCTGCAGAGAGCAGGGCGATATTGGTCTTGTCTATGATAGCGCCAATGGTCAGGCTTAAGGAGCGGGAGAGGTTCTGAGTTTGTGTGGCAACGCGGCTTTCATAAAGCCGCCGGCTTTGATAGAGGCAAACTCCTGCCATTCCGATGACAAAGAGATTAATCAGCACCACGCCTGCCACAAGCCTCACCATAAAGGCGCGAGCGGAAACTACCTGACGTGGGGACCGGGAAATGATTTCGACCATCCTTTAGGTACCTTCTTCAGAAAAAAGCTGACTAATGTGACTCATCAATGCCGGGAATTTGCGCGTCGTGTGGAGTGTTCCTTTCGGCGGTCCCCCCTCTACAGCAAAGGGTTTACAGTATGAACTGGTGCACCAGAAGCTGCATCTCATCGGCGTTACCCTTCAGCTGCGCCGCGGCAGTGGCGGATTCATGGGCTCCGCTTGAGGTCTGCTGCACGACCTCGGTTATCTGCAGCATATTGCTGGAGATCTCGCTGGTGGTGGCGGTCTGTTCCTCGGCAGCCGTCGCGATCTGGTGCACCTGGGCGGCCACCTCGTTTACCTGCTGCAGGATGTGCTGCAGCGCTTCTCCGGAGCGGGCGGCCTCTAACGTGCCTGATTCCACCTGCTGCACGCCCAGCCCCATGGCGACCACGGCGCTCTTGGTCTCTTTCTGGATCGCTTTGATCATTTCGCCGATCTCTTTGGTAGCGCGGGTGGTGCGTCCGGCCAGGGCGCGCACCTCGTCGGCAACCACGGCGAATCCCCTCCCCTGGTCTCCGGCGCGGGCCGCCTCGATGGCGGCGTTTAAGGCGAGGAGGTTGGTCTGATCGGCGATGTCCTCGATGGTACTGATGATCTCTCCGATCTGTTCACCGCGCTGTCCCAGGCTTTCAATGGTCCTGGCGGATTCCTGCACCTTGGCGGCGATCTGCCCCATGACCGCCACGGTCTTCTCGACCACCTCGGTGCCGCTTCGGGCCGATTGGGTGGCGCGTTGGGCGCTTTCGGCGGCCATTTGGCAGTTCTGGGCAATCGAACCGGAAGTGGCCGACATCTCTTCCCCGGAGACGGCTACCGTTCCGGCCTGGCTGGCAACCTCTTCGGCACCGGTGGCAATCCGCTCGGCGGTGCAGTGCAACTGGCTGCTGGCTGCCGCAACCTGGCTTGAGGTTTCCGCGATGTGACTGATGATGCCGTGGAGTTTGTCGACGAACTGATTGAACATGCGGCCGGTCTGGTGAATCTCGTCACTGCCGCTGGCAGCTAGGCGCCTGGTGAGATCCCCTTGGCCCTGAGCTATGTCCGTCATAACGCGAAGCATTTCTTTCAGCGGATTGGTGATGCTCTTGGTAATGAGCTGACAGATGACCAGACTCAGGATAAAGACCAGCCCGGCCAGGGTCCAGAGCAGTTTCTTACTGGCATTAAGGTCGAGCGAAAGGCTTTTTATGGAGCGGTCCGCCTCGCCTTCCTGCTTGATCCTGAACGCCTTCACCTTGCCGGCGAGCACTTCGGAGGTCTTGTCGAAATCCCTCATCAGCTTGTTGCCGCCTTCCACTCCCTGCGAGACGTAGGCCTGCGCCATCAGCTTCCCCTCTTCGTAGTATCGGGAGAACATGCTGTCGATTTCTTCCAGTTCCTTCACCGCGGCGGCGTTGTTCTGCGCCTGGTAGTAGACCTTGAACTTCGCGATGTCCTTGTGGAAATCATCCGAGGCCTCTTGCGCCTCCTTGTAGGCGTCGGGTTCGTGGGTCGCCGAGACATCGGTCAGGAACTGCTGGACCTGGACGGTGTCAAATGCCATGTCGTCGGCAAGTAGCGCGAAAGGGAGGTTGACCTTCTCTATCCGGTCAGCGGTCCGGTTGGCGAGATCGAGCGAATTGTTATTGATCAGGGTTGATACCAGACCGACCAGCATCACGATACCGAACCCCGTCAAGAGCCGTCCTCTGATACTTATTTGGGAAAATACCATTTTTTTCTCCTTGTCATGCACGATGCTGGTGCTGTGTGTCAGCTAGAGCCCGCTTGGGCTTCCGGACTCGGAATCGTTAAACATGCGGTCGACGTCCAGGATAATCAGCATCCTTTCGGCGTGGTTGATCACGCCGGTGATGAAGGCCTGGCTGGCGCCGCCGGAGACCACCATCGGGGGCGGCGGCTGCACCTCGGAGCGGCGGATGCGGATCACCTCCGAGACGCCGTCAACGACAAAACCGGTCTGACTCCCCTCGACGTCCATGATGATGATCCGGGTATGGCTATCGTTTTCGCTTTCCTGAAGCCCGAAACGTTTGCGCATCGAGATGATCGGAATGACCTTGCCGCGCAGGTTGACGATCCCCTCAATGTGCTGTGCCGAATTGGGCATGGTGGTAATGGCCGGCAGGCGAATTATTTCCCGTACCTTGAGGACCTCCACTCCGTACTCTTCGCGGTCCAGCTTGAAGCTCACCAGCTGAATCAGCTCGTCGGTACCTGAATCGTGGTTCAATTTCACCAGCGAATGTGTGGCCATGGTTCTTCTCCTGAGACGATAAAAGTTTGCCCTGCAGGCCAAACGCACGCGACTCGAATGCTTCCAATCGCGTGCGCGGCTATTACTTGCGCCGGATGGAATCGTCAAGAATCTCGGCGATCAGGCTGAACGGGCTGAAATCCAGCCGGGCCAGCAGTGAGGCCTCAACTTCTGAGATGACGATCCCCTCCTTGAAACAGGCGCTCTTAAGTGAGATCGCGGCTCCCGCCCTGAAATCCGCATCGGTCATCAGCCTGCCTAAAAAACGCTCGACGTCCAATTGAGACATCCTTACTCCTTTTTACCTCTGTCCCTCAACGGGACGCTCGCCGTAGGGTGCCATGCTCTACAGATAGGTAGTTACAGGAATGATGCCGGCTGGTGAGACTACGTCTTTTCGGCAGCTTGCAGCATCGGCGCTGCGAAGACCGGCCCATTAAGGGACACTTTGTGGCATGGAGGGACAGCGACGCTTGGGGAGAGTTTTGGACAGGCCGCCCTCCCCTCCATTTCGGGGGAGGACGGCGCCAGGGGAGGCTGCCGGAATTCACGGCTGATCGGAAAGCGCAAAGGGAAGCGGGGGGTGCGCGGGATTAGCGGTAAAACATCTTGCGGTTCACCTTCAAAAGGGCGGCTGCCTGGGACTTGTTTCCCCCGCAGCGCGCGAGGGCGAGTTCCAGGATTCTGCCGGTTATCGACTCCAGGGAGACCTCCGCCGCGGGGAGGCTTAGGGAGAAATCGACCAGTTCGGGATTTGCTTCCCCGCCGACCTCTCCCTCGACCGGGCCCGAGGCCGCCGGAAGGCGCAGGTGCTCGGGCCTGATCAGTTCGTCCGAGACCATGATGGCCGCGTACTCCAGCACGTTACGCAGTTCGCGGACGTTTCCCGGCCAAAGGTGGCCGACCAGCAGGTCCATGGCTTTCTTGGAAATCCCCGGAAGCGCTTTGCCCTGGTGCTTGCGGAACAGGTTCAAATAAAATTCCACCAGTAGCGGGATGTCCTCCTTGCGCTCTCGAAGCGCGGGAATCGCAATGGGCACCACGTTGATGCGATGAAACAGGTCTTCTCGGAATGACCCCTGACGGACCAGATCGGCAAGGTTTCGGTGGGTGGCGACGATCACCCGGAAATCGGCCGGCAGGGCCGCGTTGGAGCCGACCTTCTCGAAGGTCCTCTCTTCCAGTACCCGCAAAAGCTTGGCCTGGAGCTGTAACGGCATGTCGCCGATCTCATCCAGGAGCACCGTCCCGCCGCGGGCCAGGGTGAACTTTCCCTCTCTCTCCCGCTCGGCTCCGGTAAAGGCCCCACGCACGTGGCCAAACAGTTCGCTTTCTAAAAGCGACTCGGGAATCGCCGCGCAGTTGAGCGCCACGAAACTCCCCGGGAGGCATCCGGAGGCGAAATGGATCGCCCGGGCCAGCACCTCCTTACCGGTGCCGCTTTCCCCGGTAAGGCTAATGGTGGTTTTAGGCGATTTGGCCACCCGTGCCGCCAACTCCAGGGCCTGCCGCATGACCGGGGACTGGGTGACGATGTTGTGAAAGCTGAATTGCTCGCTAAAATGCGCCCTCAGCTGGGCGTTCTCCCCGGAAATGCGCCCGAACTGAAGGCCCCGCTGCAGTACCAGATTCAGAGTGCCAGGATCGAAGGGCTTCTCCAGGTAGTCGAGCGCACCCTCCCTGATGGCCGCCACCGCGCTTTCGATACTCCCCTCGGAGGTGAGGACGATAAAGGGAAGGTTGGGATAGCCCTCCCGGGCCGCATCCATCAGCTCGATGCCGTTCATTCCCGGCATGGCGAGATCGGAAATCACCAGGTCCACCGCATGCTGGGAGAGCTGCGAGAGCGCCTCAGGGCCCGAGGAGGCGCAAATGACGTCATAGCCCTGGAGCAGCAGATGCCCCTTCAGGACCGAGAGCGAGATCCTCTCGTCGTCCACGATCAGTATGCTGGCGTTGGGCGAATCCTTAGTCGATTTTGGCATGGGTGGAGTCCTGATTAAAGTTGGTTTGAGAGAGGATCAATTTTCCCAGTCATGATGCAACTGTCCACTCCCGGCGGCTGCTTCTTGCGCCTCGACAAAGAGAGCGAGTGAGCTCCCCAGGCGCGCGAGCTCTGCTGCGAGCGCCTCGGCGTCCCGGTCAGCCGCCGCGAAATCGCCGGTTTTCCCCGAGCTTTCCAGTTTCCGGGCTAATTGGACCGGGGCGTGAGCACCGACATAGCCAAGCGCCCCCCTGAGGGAATGGGCGGCAGCGCTGAGTCGGGAACCGTCGCCTACCCCGGCCGCGTCGCGGATCTCGGCCAGCAGTTTCGAGGAGTCAGTGGCGAACATCATGGCCACCTCCCGGAACAGCTGCAGGTTTCCGCCCATCCGTGCCAGGGCAGCCTCGTGGTCAAAGCCGGCGACACTGGCTCCCGCGGTAGGCTCCGGTATCGGTATCGGTATCGGTATCGGTATCGGTATCGGTATCGGTATCGCCTCCGGTATCGCCTCCGGTATCGCCTCCGGTATCGCCTCCGGTATCGCCTCCGGTATCGCCTCCGGTATCGGTATCGGTATCGGTAACGGCACAGGCGTCGGCTCGGGCGTGCCGCCGGTGGGAGGGGCGAGCGCCGCCTCAATGGTGGCGTACAGTTCCCAGCTCCGAAGAGGCTTGTTGAGGTAGTAGTCCATCCCCGCTTCCAGGCAGCGTTCCCGGTCCCCCCCCACGGCGTGCGCCGTCAGGGCGATGATAGGCAGGTGTCCGCCGCCCGCCTTTTCCCCCTCGCGTATCAGCGCCGTCGTCTCGAAGCCGTCCATCACGGGCATCTGCACGTCCATGAGCACCAGATCGAAGGATGCCTCCGGGCCGTTCAGGGCGGCGAGAGCCTGCTTGCCGTTTGCTGCGATGCTGACGCTGTAGCCTTGTTTTGCCAGCATGCCACTCACCACCAATTGGTTAATCTGGTTGTCTTCGGCGAGCAGAATGCTGGGAGGCCTGCGCCTCAAGGGGTCGCTCACCAGGCGCTGCTCCGGCAAGGGCTCCGGTAGCTCGGAGACCACCCGCTCCGGGCCCCCCTGCTGCACACCCTGCCTCACGGTGAAATGGAAGCTGCTCCCCACCCCGGGTTCGCTCTCCACCCGGACCTCCCCCCCCATCATCTGAACCAGCCGACTGGAGATGGAGAGGCCGAGCCCGGTTCCGCCATAGCTTCTGGTTCTCGAGGCGTCCGCCTGCACGAAGGGATCGAAAATCTTCTGCAATTTGGCTGCGGGAATCCCGATGCCGCTGTCGGCTACGACAAAATGTAAGATTACTTCAGCTTTCCCCTGCAAGGCGGCGCTGACGCTCAGCTCCACCTTACCCTTTTCGGTGAACTTGACGGCGTTATCCACCAGGTTGACGATGACCTGCCGCAGGCGCGCCGGGTCCCCTACCAGGGCGTCGGGGACCTCTACGGGCAGGTTGCAGGAAAATTGCAGTCCCTTATCGGCGGCGCTCAGGGCCAGGTTGTTAAGAACGCCCTCCAGAGTGCTGCGTAACCCGAAGGGCACCGCTTCCAACTGAAGCTTTTCAGCCTCGATCTGGGAAAAATCGAGGATGTCGTTGATGGCAGTCAAAAGCGACTGCGCCGACGTCCTCACCGTCTGGACGAATTTTTGCTGTTCCAGGTCAAGGTCGGTCCGCGCCAGCAGTTCCGTCATCCCGAGGACGCCGTTCATCGGTGTCCGGAACTCATGGCTCATGTGGGCGAGGAACTCGCCCTTCAGACGGCTCGCCTCCTCCGCCAGCTCTTTTGCCTTTTGCAGCTCTTCCTCCAGGAGCTTTCGGGCGGTGATATCCTGGATCGTGCCGAACATGCGGACAGCCTGTCCATCCCCGTCAAAGGTAACCTCGGCGAGGCTGTGCACGAAGCGCTGTTCCCCATCCGAGCGCAGGAAGCGGTGCTCCTGGTCAAAGGGCATGCCGCCTTCACGGGCCTCTTGGGCGGCACGCACCACCGCCGCGCGCTCGTCGGGATGAACCAGGTTAAGGAGACTCTCCCGCCTCACCTCGAAGCTGTCGCAGTTCAGGCCGGCGTTGCGGTAAATCTCATCAGACCAGGACATTTTGCCGGTCTGCAGGTCCAAATCCCAGTTGCCCACCTGCGCCATGCGCTGGGCCTCGGCCAGGAGTCCCTCTTTCAGCAGCAGTTTCTCGCGCTCGCCGTCCCGTTTGCGCACCATGTCGTTGAAGGTTTCCGCGAGACGGCCAATTTCGTCCGTCGTGGCGCAGCGAAAGAAGCGCTCCTCCCCCTTCTTGCTCTCGAGGCAGTGCACATGGCTGGTAAAGTTCAAAAGGGGCGCCGTCAGGTGCTGCAGGTAAAACCAGACCGTAACCACACAAAGGACCAGCGCTGCCGCCAGGGACGCGATCAGGAAGAGCTTCGCCCGGTCAATGGCCGCATATGCTTCCTGCTGCGGGAAATTGGCGGCCACGATCCAGTTCGTCCCTTTCAGGCGCTTGAAGCTGGCCAGCACCGGGACCCCTTTGGTATTGACCGTTTCCAGCGTCCCCTCAAAGCCGGCCACCGCCCGGTCCAGCCCGATGTTAGCCCCTACCGGTATGTCGTGGGCCAGAATACGCTGCACTTCCGGGTGCATGATCATGGTCCGGTCGGTGTTGAACAGGTAGAGGTAGCCCCCCTTGCCGATCTTGGTGCGGGCGAGTTTGCCGAGGAAGTTCTGGTTGGTCAGGTCCAGGCTTCCTGCCAGGGTAGCGACCCTTTGCCCTGCGGCGTTACGTAGCGGCGTGCTTAAGATAATCACCGGGTGCCGCTGCTTTTTGGACGAGAACATCGGCGCCGAGATGAAGGGTCTGGCAGAGGGTGGCGCCTTTAAATAGTCGCGAAAGGAGAAATTCTGCCCCCGACGCCCCGGGATAAAAGGGCTCTCCGCGATCAGGGATCCCTCCCGGGAGAACAAGACGTGGCTGGAATCGAAATTGGATCCCAGGTCCGCGGCAAGATCGAGGAACCGTTGTGCCCGGTCGGGGTTGTGCAAAACATCCAGCGGTACGCTGCTCGCCATGGCGAGCAACTCGTCCTGCGCGGCCGTCAGGTTGTCGTCGATGTGTTCGGCAATGGAGGAAATCAGGACGAACTGCTGCGCCGCCACATTTTCCCGCAGTTGCCGCTGAAAGAAAGACAGGCAAAAGAGTGCCAGCGCCGTGGTGATGCCGGCTACAATGAGGCACACGCCAAAGGTTAATTTTTTCTTAAGGCTCATAACAAAAACCGATATCCTCTTAGCAGCCTCTCTCAAAGGTCCCGAATCGAAAAGGTATCTGCATTACCACTTCGGTTTATTTTTTTTGATCTTGAGTCGCAAATGACAATCAGCCGGTTTTACCCTACGAATAATCCTGGTGCCGCATCTTTTTGCGCGATTAGCTCAGGAACAACCGGCTCGATCACCAAAAAGAGTCCCGAGCGACTTGCAGGCTTAAAATGACTATGGTACTTTGCTTGGGGTGCCAGTTAGCCCTGCCGCCGAAAAATTCAGACCAATCGCACTCGGGTCTCAGCTCTGGTTGACCGGGTCAGTCCGGCCGCCGGCCCTGCACCGCAGAGACCTGCCAGGAGGACAACAATGTCGAAAACCGTAAAATTCGTACTGGAAAAAGAAGTGAAGAACAGCGTAAGGTTCAAGGAAGTGACCAATGCCGGCGAAGCGGAAGTTTTAGGAAGCCTCTATGTGCAGAAATGGTATATAAAGGACTGTACCGAATTGACGGTGACGCTTACCACCCCCTTGGACCCCGCATAAGCGGGGGCCTCAAGGTTGAGAGATCGCAGTAGCATCATACCGGAGGGAACACATGAAAATCGTAAGCCTGCTAGGAAGCCCCAGGAGTACAGGCAATAGCTCGACCATAGCCAACCATTTTCTGAAAACCGCCCAGGAGCTGGGCGCCGAGACCCGCTCCTTCGAACTGAACCGCCTATCCTATCGCGGTTGCCAGGGGTGTTACGCCTGCAAGACGGCACTTGATACCTGCGTGCTGAAAGACGATATGACCGAGGTGCTGACAGCCGTCAGCGAGGCAGACCTAGTCGTTATGGCTACGCCGATCTATTTCGGCGAGATCACCAGTCAGCTCAAGGCATTCATGGACCGCACCTTTTCCTACCTGGTCCCCGATTACCGCACCAACCCCCAGCCGAGCCGGATGGCCTCGAAAAAGCTGGTCTTCATCCTTACCCAAGGAAACCCGGATGAAGATATCTTCTCCGACATCTTCCCGCGCTACGAAAAGTTTCTCCATTGGGAAGGATTTACCGAGGCGAGGCTGATCCGTGCCTGCGGCATCGGACCCGGTGGCATCGACGAGGTCCCCGAAGCGACCCTGCGGCTGGCGGAAGCAACGGCGCGGGAAATGCTGGCCTGACCCGCCCCACTTCCTTCTTAAGGACTCCTGATAGTTCAGCACGACGTAGGGGCGATTAGTTATTCGCCCCTACAGTTATTTCCCCCTCCCATTCCAGTTAAAGTCGGGTACCTGCCCAGCAGTGGCGCCCACCAGGGGTGCCCCTACCAAAGCGCTTATGGTAGGGATATCCCTTGCGGGTATCCTTGCCGAGTAATCTCCACCTAGGGGCAGTGTGCTCTTGAGCCCCTAACTTTTGGTACCTTTTGAACTCCCCACTCAACCCGTAAGACGAAGCCAGCTTCGCGTATCCCTGGAAACTAACCGGCTGCCGCCAGCGCGGCGACCAGTTCGCTCGTCGTCAGGATGGCATGGGCGTAATTAGGGCCGTTTAGCTCGTGTGCTGCGTGCATCCGGTCCTGAGAGAAGGCGGCCGTCGCGTCCTTTACCAAAGTTACCTGGTAGCCGAGCTCCATGGCGAAGCGCCCAGTCGCCTCGATGCAGGTGTTGGCGAGCATGCCGATCAAAATCACCTGGTCGATCCCGTGCTGCTTAAGCTGGAAGTCGAGATCGGTGTTGGCAAAACCGTTTTGCGCCCAGTGCTCCTTGATTACGATATCCTCAGGCTGCGGCACGAAATCGTTATGCCACTCTCCGCCCCAAGTCCCCTTGGCAAAGACCTGCCTCTTGCCCGAGGCGAGTTGGTCCGGACTGGGGTGGGCCCAGCGCTCGTAATCGCCGGGCTCCCAGTGATGATGCGGCACGAAGAAGATGGGGATTCCGGTTTTGCGGGCCGCGGCCGTTATGATGCGCAAATTGTCGAGCAGCCCTACCTCCCTGGCGACCGCCTCGACAACCCTCCAGAGTTTGCCTCCTTCGGACAGAAAATCATTGTAGGGATCGACCAGAAGTAGGGCCGTCCCTTTCCTGTTATAGCGGATATCTGCCATTTCATTTCTCCTTTGCAGGTGCAGAGCTGTTTGCTCTGAGGGGACTTTAGCTGACACCTATTAGTTGATCTTTCTCAGTAGACGCACGCGATGCCTTGGCGGGCGCTCTCAACAAGCAACTATTTGCCGGGCAACGAGGTACGCTGCAGGTCGCATCATCGATGGGCGCATGATTATTTCCTCGCCCCGAGCTGTCGAATTTCTTTGAGTGAGATTATCCCACACAACCTGGAAGGGCACAACCTGAGTCCAACCAGGGAGCGCTCTTTAGTCAATAGTACCCAGTCCAGCTAAAGTCGTCGCATAACCCGCAAGAGAGTGAGGGCGAATGATGATTCGTCCCTACGGAGTGGGATGAGTGTAGGGGCGAATCATCATTCGCCCAACAATAGTGCCACCTGCGACGCGGGTGCGACATTTGAAGTTGGACTGGGTACTAGGTATTGTCTGTTTATCTCGAGTTAGAACACTAGAGGTACTGGAAGGATAGAGGTACTGGAAGGGCGTCTCTTAAAGCGCGGCCGGCGCCGCCAGGAACCCGGGGGGCTGAAGGCGCCCCCCGGCAAGAGACTTATTTACTCAGGGCAGGTATTGAGAAGCGGCAATTCCCCCCTGGTATTTCACTCAAACCTCTATGAAAAACTCGGCGCCGCTGCCGTTATTTCGCACCGTCAGGGAGCCACCCATATTCTTTTCTATGATGGTTTTCGACATGAATAACCCGACTCCAGTGCCAGACTGGGGTTCCTTGGTGGTGAAATAGGGGTCGAATATTTTCCCGATGATCTCCTCGGGTACGCCACCTGCGTTGTCGGCAATGGTGACGACAGCCCTGCCGTTTTCTCCGCAGAGGGTTATCAGCACCCTGGGTTCGGCGACCGACTTCTTGGCAAACTCGTCCTTGGCATTGATCAGAATATTGAGAAGGACTTGGGAAAATTCGTTCGGGTAACCAAAGATATAAGGGTCATCCTTGGCATCGACCTCGATGCTGATCGGCTGTTTGGCCAGGCAACCTTCCAATAGTAGCAGCGCCCTTTTCACCTCTACCTTGACTCTAAACTTGACCTTCTCCTTGTCAGTCTTAAAAAAGTTCCGGAAATCGTCTATGGTACCGGACATTTGATGAATGAGTCCCATCGATTTCCTGACACAGTCATCCAGATATTTCTTGTCGAAACCACCCCTTTGGTAATTGAGCGGCATCTGCTGAATCAGCAACCCCAGGGCGCTCAGCGGTTGGCGCCACTGATGGGCGATGTTTCCGATCATTTCCCCCATGGCTGCCTGACGCCCCTGATGCAGCAGCAGCACGTCTTTTTCACTGAGTTTCTCCAGTGCCTCCAGCCGCTCCTTCGCCTCCCTCTCCAGGTCCTCGACCGTTTGCAGCAACTCGACTTCCGCCTGATCACGCTCCGCGGCACGCGCCTGCAGCAGATCGAACGCCTGCACCAGAGCCGCCGCCACTTCCCCGGTTTCCTTCACCGAGTAGCTACCGACGGCAACAATCATCTCCGCCCCGCCCAGGGAAAGGGCAGGCTCGACCAGCGACTGGATAGCCCTGGCAATCTTGCGCGCATAGCCCAGGGCAAGGGCGATCCCGATCAGCGAGATAGTCGTCGCCCCAAGCATCGCCCACCCGACCCATTGGTAAATCGCGGTCATGACGGCCGACTTGGGCGCTTCGACCACGATTCTCCAGTTAGAGAGTTCGGAGCGGCTGAAGTTCACCAATACCGGCTCATCTTCGAGGCTTTTCGACTCAGCGCTCCCCTCCGGGGCCAGCTGCAGCGCGCGGCGCAGCGGCGCGGGCATCATGCCTCCCAGGCTGCGTTCCGAATTGAGCGACCTCGCAATCAGGATGTTTCTGCTGTCCAGAATCAGACCGTACCAGTCCGGGGGAAGACTCGCGCGCAGCAAAATCTCGGCCATGGGATCGGAACGGATGGTCAGCGCCAGGTCGTAGAGGACCTTGCCGTTTTCCAGGACCGGAACATCGATGCTGATCTGCGGCTGCTTGGTGAGGACACCGGTATAAAGACCGCTGAAAGCGGGACGGCCGGTTTCAAAGATGCGGCGTACCGTCTCCGGGGTGCCGCGCTTTGGCAAGGGAGAGCCGAAGGCGCGGGAGGTATTGAGCAGTTGCTGTCCCGTCTCGTCGGCGACCACGATGTCCGCCCCGGGATACGACTTCAATATCAGCAGCGCCTGCCGGTGCACGTCGGCCAGATTGCCGGAAGCAAAGCTCGGCGAGGTGGCGAGCGCCTGGAGCGAGGCCTGGACACCAGTCAATTCCCGGTCGACGACCAGAGTCATGGTGCGTACCGTCTCGATCATCTTTTGGTTGACCTGATCGCACTTGGTGACATAGGCATGATAAACGAGCAGGCAGCGAGTAGCCAGACCGGCAGCACGGAAGCGGCCACCAGCCTGAGCAGGTGAAAGCGGATGGTCGAAGGGGCCGAAGGACTGGAAATTTGCATTTTGCTTCCCCTCCAGTAATGCCAGCACTTTTTGCCAGGTTACTTTGCCCGGGGGCGAGTCCTGAGGATTCGCCCAGGGGAAACGCCGGCAGCGGAAGCCGGTGGCGCCCGCAGCCAAGTGGTTAGAGTTTTCAAACTCTACCATCTCATGGGAAAGAAACAAGGGTTGGGTTAAAAGTGTGGCGAGTCGCGGTGCGGGCACGAAAGTCCTTGCGCCGCCGCGGTAGTTCTTAGATAATCACCAGCAAAACTGCCCTTTCCCCCGGGTTAGGAACAGGCTCGGGTTCTTTCCCGGTGGGCGAATTCTAGGCGTGGTCAGTTCGTAATGGGCGACCCCCGAGTGACGCTGCAAAGGCTCTCGGCATAACGCGCCGGACGACTGTATACTATCAGGGAGAAGACCAGCACATCCCCGGCACTAGCAGGACTGGAGAGGAGAGGAGCTCATTCACTCCCGGCAAGCTCAGGCAAGCAGCCTGAAGACCCACCGTAAGGTGAGGCATACGAGGTACGTCATGAAAATAACCCTGGACACCGTCGCTCCGCTGCAGCACCCCACCGCTGCCCTGGTAATCGGCATTTTCGAAGACGCGCAGGACGAGCTGTACGCCGCCTGCGATGCCGCGCTGGAGGGGTGCCTGGCCCGACTGGCCGCGAGCCGCGAGTTCAGCGGCAAGCCCGCGACCTCCCGCCTGCTGCACACCCTGGGCAAAATGCCCGCGGAAAGGGTGCTTCTGGTGGGGCTCGGCAAGCATGCCGAGTTTGACCTGGAACGGCTGCGCCGGGCGTCCGGCCACGCGGTGCAGGCGCTACGCGGGGCGCGCGTTGCCAGCTTCAGCAGCGCACTGCACTTAAGCTCCCCACTCCCCGGCGCGCTGGAAGCGGTTATCACCGGCGCACTCCTCGGAAGCTACGCCTTCGAGTGGTACAAGACCAAGGAGAAGGACGAGCGCTTCAGTTTCGAGGCAATGACCCTGCTGCTGCCGCAGGAGAGCGACGTCGAGAAGGCCCGGACCAGGGTCGAACATGCCGAGATTCTTTGCCAGGGGGTCCGGCTGGCCCGCGACCTGGTCTCGCAGCCGGGGAACGTGGTCACCACCGGCTATCTCGCCAACACGGCGCGGGAAATCGCCGGCCGCCACAACCTTACGTGCCGGGTCTACGAGCAGGACGAGCTGGAAAAGCTCGGTTTGCATGCATTGGTCGCCGTGGGCAAAGGCTCGGCCGAGCCGCCGCGCCTGATCGTGCTGGAATATCACGGAGCCGGCATTAAGGAGCGCCCGGTGGTGTTGGTCGGCAAGGGGGTCACCTTTGATTCCGGGGGCATCTCTCTCAAGCCCGGGGCCGGGATGGAGGAGATGAAGACCGACATGGCGGGAAGTGCCGCGGTGCTCGGCACCATGAGTGCCGCGGCGGGGCTCAAGCTCCCGCTCAACCTGGTGGGGATCATTCCCACCGCCGAAAACATGCCCGACGGCAACTCCTTCAGACCAGGCGACATACTCACCTCGCTTTCCGGCACCACCATCGAGATTACCAATACCGACGCTGAAGGGCGCCTGATCCTTTGCGACGCCCTGCACTTCGCCCTGCAGTACAAACCGGTTGCCATGATCGACCTCGCCACGCTCACCGGTGCCTGCGTCGTGGCGCTTGGACACGAGGCTAGCGGATTGATGGCTAACGACCAACGCCTGGCCGATGCCTTGAAGCGGGCCGGCGAGCAAAGTGGAGAGCGGCTCTGGCAATTGCCGGTTTGGGACGAATACGGGGAGAACATGAAAAGCGACATCGCCGACCTGAAGAACTCCGGCAGCAGGGACGCCGGCGCCACCAAAGCCGCCTGGTTCCTGAAGCAGTTCGTCGGTACCACCCGCTGGGCCCACCTCGACATCGCCGGCACTGCCTGGTGCGACAAAGCCCGCCCCTACTGTCCCAAGGGAGCCACGGGGGTCGGTGTGCGACTCCTGATCGAATACCTGCAAGGCAGATAGCAGAATTAACACCTCCCAATGCCATGGCGTCACATGCTATAATGGTCCAAAGCAAAGAATGGGAGGATTAGGTTATGACAAAAGATACTGGAAAAAGCGACCTGACCGGGGCCTCCGGAGCAGGGTGTGATGTCAAAATATGGAGCGGCTCCTGCGAGCGCAGTGAATATAGCGACCAGGGGGAAAAATATCTTTGCGCAACCTGCGGAAAGATCGCCGGCCTGGATCACGAAGTGCACCACGAGGTTTTCCCCCATGTCTGCGGCGATGAAGACAATCTGAGCTAAGCTGTCAGCAATATGTCCGGTCGGGCCACCAAAGCAGCTTTAACTGCCTTGGGGCCCGGTCCGGATCCTGCTTCGAGCCACCCTCCCATCAACTCTCAAAACACCACACCAGAAGAAAACCGCGGGTTCGCTGCGGGAAGTCGCAGCAAAGGGGGCGCGTGGTCTTTCGCTCATGGCGCCGCCTTCCGGAAAGCGTTTACCTGCAAATCTCCTGGTGCATTTTTGTAGACTTCGATCCTACACGGCCGTTACTTATCTTTTAAAGTCCAACATGTTTATCATTTTGGTTGTCATTCAAAGTAATTCACTCATTATATCGTGTATTGATTTTTAAAATCAAGGATGAATACTGAATTAAATATGGTATAAATGTAAATTATGATGGATTGTACCTATTAAGTGTAATAAATTGTAAGATTTAATACCACATTACTTTTGAATTTTAATGTGAAAACCAGAGCTGGTGTGGACTTTAACTGTGAGGACCAATATGGCAAATGCAAGTGCAAATACCGAGTATCCATTTGTCGAATTCATGAAAATAAAAATAAACACCCTTACCTGTCAGGAAGCGGTTCAAGTCATGAAGCAGGTCATTGCTAATGAACAAACGGGATACATCTGTCTCACTGATGTGGGGAATGTGGTAAGCGCCGCTCATGATGAACGACTCCAGGCCGCTATTAACAACTCCCTGCTGTCGTTGCCCGACGGTGCGCCGTTAGCTAGCTACGCCCGGATGGCCGGGTACAAGCAAACCGAAAGAATCTCGGGAATGGGGTTGATGGAGTACCTGTTTACCGAAAAGGTCGCATTTTCACATTATCTGCTAGGCGATACCGAGCAGACCATTAATAAGGTCATCACTAAAGCCAAAAAAATTGACCAGGGCATCCGTATCACCGGCTACAGCCCGCCCTTCAGGCATTTTACGCCACAAGACAACCGGAATATCATCGAGAAAATACACCAGGCCAACCCAGACATCATCTGGGTGAGTTTTGGCGGCGGGAAGCAGGAAAAATGGATGCTGAATAATATCAGCGAGGTGGGAAAAGGGATCATGATCGGAGCGGGTGCCGCTTTCAAATGGTTCACGGGTGATTTAAAAACTCCGCCCGAAATATTTCAGAAATTATGTCTGCAATGGTTTTTTCGGCTGATATCAGAAATTGCCAAGGACCCTAGAAAAGGAAAAACACTTTTTCTGGAGAGGCAGTTGCGAAAATTCCCGATATTTCTAATGAATTTTCCCATCGAGCTGGCCTCGGCGCGCAGGCGCTTCAAGCGACAAAACGATTTCATCTAGACTTCACCTTTACACCTTAGCGTTACTCCGTCCGTTCCAGACCTGCCGGACACTACTGGCAGCACAGCAATCGATTGGTCATGTTAGTTGCCTGGCAGTAGCGGTCCGAGCTGTCTACTCCAACCATTCCAACCACTCCAACCAAACCTATCTTTCCGCAATAAACCCCTGCTAAGCAACGCCGTGCAACTCGTGCGGCCAAGCCGCCCCCTCAACTCCCACCCCAAAAGGCCCTGGACCGGCGTTCCTCGATTTTTCAGGCTCCGTCAACCTTCGAGTGTCCGGGTACTTGGTCTGTATTTCCCCCTCTCCCCCCTTCAACCGCAAGGGGGTGGGGGATTTTCGAGACTCTGCGGCCCCCCCTAGGTGCCTTATCTCCCCCTCGTTGGCAAAAAAAAGTTTTCGGGCCGAAAAAGTCTTGTTTAGCAGTTGTACCTTGGCCGACTCCTGATATCATTTATTTGAAATTTTTAACCATTAATTAGTATTTTGGTTGAGAAGCCATCTGGGTGGATTTACCAATCAGCGCGAAAGTAGTCAATGGAGGTAGGCCATGGCAAGAAAAATCTTTTTCACACTGTTGCTGTTGTTGTCGGTACCACTGCACCTGATTGCCGCACCTTTGGAGTTACCCAAGACAGGACTGACCACCTGCTACGACGTGGCCGGTGTCGCCCTCCCGAGCTGTGCCGGCACCGGGCAGGACGGCGAACACCAGTTTGGAGCGGCCTGGCCCGCTCCCCGTTTCACGGATAACAACGACGGCACCGTCACCGACCACTTAAGTGGCCTTATCTGGCTTAAAGACGCGCACTGCGCGGATATCCAGCCAAACCTGCCCAATGCAGGTCTCAACTGGTTGGGCGCACTCAGCGCTGCAAACGCGCTGTCACAACCGAAGTGCGGGCTGAGTCCCACAGACCCTGGCGGATGGCGGCTTCCCAACGTGAGCGAACTGGAGAGCCTGATCGACATTTCCAAGACCATCCCCCCTCTCCCGGCAGATGCCCCCTTTGTCAACTTTGTCAATAATGCCGACGGTTCCGGCCCTTTTACGTACTGGACTTCCACCCTCGAAGCTGTCTTTTTTACCAACGCGTTAAGCGTCGCTACCTTTGACGGAACCGTGCGCGGGGCAGATCGGAGCACGCCACAAAGAATCTGGCCCGTGAGGGGAACGTCGGCAACAATTGCCCAATCCGGCCAGAAAACCTGCTGGAATCCTGCCGACGGCACAGTCCAGGCCTGCCCTGCCGGGGCGGACGGTGCCGTTACGGCCGGCTTCCCATGGCCCGCACCGCGCTTCGTAGACAATTTGCAGGCGAACTCAACTTCCGACGGCACCATCACCGATACACTTACCGGCTTGACCTGGCTCAAAAAAGCCGACTGCTTCGGCACGACGACCACCGCGCAGCTGGCACTCGCATCCACCAAGGTCCTGGCGAGCCCCGCCTGCGGCCTTTCCGACGGCTCGGTCGCCGGCAATTGGCGTCTACCGAACCGAAATGAAATGCGCAGCATAATTGACTACGACCAAAAAGACGGTGCCGCGTGGCTCACCACCCAGGGGTTCATTAACCCGCAGGGTGGTTGGTACTGGACCTCCGACCCCTTTCCCAACTCTACTGCCTGGTGGATGGTCAAAACCGAGGGCGGGGTTTGGGACTCCAGTACGGTAGCGACGCAGGGCGGGACCTTCGTGGGCGGCGTTCAGACCTTGCCGCCTGTAACCCTCCTGCTGCCGGTACGTAACACGGAGCAATTCATCACCTTTCCCGGCGCAACCGTTACCTTCGGTGCCGGGACACTCGACCTGAGCGCACTTGCCGCCGGAGGCGGGTCGGGAAACCCGGTGACCTTTGCTCTCGCGAGCGGCCCCGGCACCCTGAGCGGGTTGAACGGGGCAACCCTCACCATAACCGGTGCCGGCCCCATTGTCGTGACCGCTTCGCAGGCCGGACTCGGCGGCTATCTCCCCGCAGCTGATGTGCAGTCGACCATTACCGTGAATAAGGCCAGCGCCACCATTACCCTGGGCGCCCTGAACCAGAGCTACACCGGAGGCGCACTGAATGCCACGGCGACTACGACTCCTTCCGGAAAAAACGTCACCTTCACCTACGATGGCAACCCGGCCGCCCCGATCGAACCGGGTGTTTACGCAGTCGTCGCGACCATTTCCGACGCCGACTTCGCCGGCACAGCCAGCGGAAACCTAACCGTCAGCAAGGCAACGCCGGTCATTACCTGGAGCACACCTGTCGCTATCCTGTCGGGAGCCGCTCTCTCCGCGACCCAATTAAACGCGACAGCGAGCGTGCCGGGTACCTTCGTTTACACCCCTGCAATCGGTGCGGTACCGGCGGTAGGAACCCAGACACTCTCGGTGACTTTTACACCCAGTGACAGCGCCCACTATACGTCCAAAACGGCCACAGTGCTGCTCACGGTGAACCAGTCCCAGACCCAGTCCTTCACCGTTACTTTTGCCTCAGGCGGCAACGGCTCCCTCACCGGCACCCTCAGCCAGACCGTGGCTGCCGGCGCTTCCGCCACTTCGGTGACCGCGGTGCCCGCCACCGGTTATCACTTCGTCCAGTGGACCGCTGCGGGCGGTTTCAGCAGCACCAGCAATCCGCTGACACTTGCCAATGTCACCGCAAGTCAGTCTCTCACCGCGAATTTCGCCGTGGACACCTTCCTGGTGACTGTCAGCGCCCCGGGAGGTAACGGTACCATCTCCTGCACCTCGCCGGTCAATTACGGTTCCGACTGCGTCTGCACCGCTGTTCCCGATGCCGGCTATCACCTGCTCGCACTGCTGGACAACGCTGCCGACCGGAGGTCTGCTGGTTCCGGCAACAGTTACGTCATTACCGGGGTTACCGGCAATCATGCCGTGGTTGCTACCTTTGCCCGCCCCAACGGAATCGTCATCCAGTCTAACGGCAAGACGGCACCTGACCTAAGAGACGCACTCGCCGTGCTCAATTTAGTCACGGGAGCGATACCCACCACGGCCGCCGACATAGCCCGGGCCGACATTGCACCGCTGGGCTCCGACGGTAGGCCCGCGGGTGACGGCCATCTGGATATCTACGATGTTATCGGTATATTGAGAATGTTGATAGGAGCGCTCTAACTTCTACTTAAGGGAGGATGGTACCCATGAAAGCTATCTCAGGGATGTTTTGTCTGTTTTGTCTAACTGCTCTCATTACACTTGGAGGATGTGGGGGAGGCGGAGGCGGCTCGGAACCCACCAAAGCCACCGTCAAACTGAGCACCCAGGGGACCCTGCCGCAAGGGACCCAACTGTCGGGGATCGCAGTCACCATCCTACTCCCGGCCGGGGTAACTGTCGACACCACCAGCGGCGCGGTCGCAGCCGGTGTGGTAACGGTCTCGGGAGTGGCTGCCCAGGGAGGAGCAAGCGTACTGGGTCCCCAGAGCTACACCCCCGCATCTGGCACCACGCGCGGCACTTTGGAGTTCACCATCGCTGCCAATAACTTCGGCACCGGTGAGTTTGCCACGGTAAACTTCAATCTGGGTCCGGGAAGTAGTGCTCCCAGCACGTCCGACGTCACGATTTTACCAGCTGACCAGGCGCTACGACCGGTCAGCGCCCTGTCAGTCGCGCTCGCGGTAGAGCTGAAATAGCCCAAAAGCAGCGTTTGCCGGTTGTAAGCGACACCCAGGGACGACGGAGTCAAGAAACGAGAAGAGCTGGTTTCCGCACGTAAGTGCAGGAACCAGCTCTTTTAGCATCAAACATCCGTCCAGTTTATGTGGTCGGATGGCTGCTCTGCAACGCCCAGCGTTGCTGCCCTTCGACTCCGCTCAGGGAGCAGGCGCTCGCTGAGCGGAGTCGAAGCGCTGGGAATCCTCTGCTGATCTCAGGCGCCCTCCTCTTCAGCCGCTACGATCAAAGCGCCTGCCACTGCAGCCGTCGCACCGCGCTCGGCCAGGCCCGCCAAGGGCAAGACGCTCTTCCCGGACTCCGCTGCCCCCTTCTTCACCAGCTGCGCAAAAAGGATGTCCAGCAGCCCACCCTTCTCCCCGGAGACCAGGATGTCCGGCGTGATGCGCACGCCCCCTTCCGCGATCTTTTTGATCAGCTCGATCGCCGTGACCGCTTCCTGGCCGAGCGCCTCGTTTTGCTTGCGGTAGGCCGCCGCGGTCGCCTGGCCGATAGCCTCGATCCGCTTCGCCTCCCCTTCGCCCCTCAGCCTGACTCCCTCGGCGTCCCCCTGGGCGAGCACGATGGTCTTTTGCTTTTGCTGCTCGGCGACCTTCACCCCGATCTCGGCGGTCACCAGTTCACCCTGCTGGTTGGCGGTGGCGCGCGTCTTCTCGGTCGAGATGCGAGCCGCTTCCGCCTCCTGCTGCATGGAGAACATCTCCTTTTGCTGCTCGGCGATAATCCTTCTGGTCTGGGTTTCCATCAGTTCCTGCGGCAGCTTTATCTGACAGATGAGTACGGATACGCACTCCACATGGTACTTCTCCAGTCCGTGCCTGGCGCGCTCCTCGGCGTTGGTCTGCTCGTTCTGGCGGTTCTGCATGAAGTTCATGGCCGAGGTGGAGGAAGCCTGGTTGCGGAAAGACGAATCGATCATGGGATGGATCACGTGCTGGATCAGATTCTCGATGGATCCGATCTTCGCAACCAGGTAGGGCGCCTGGTCAGGACGGACGCGTACTACGACCTTTACTGAGACATCGATCGGAAAGCCGTCCTTGGAGATGACCTGAAGTTGATCAAAGCGGGTGTCGTCAGAGTTGTCCCAGTCGATGGTGATGTTGGTGGTGTCGATGATGTAGGGAATGAAGGCGCGCTTATTCAGATAGTAGCGCCCGGGTCCGGCAACCTCTTCCTGGATGCCGCGAAACCCCTTGGGAACCACGTAGCGCTCGCGGGCTTCCTCCTCCACTGCCCCCTCACCGTCGGTCTGGGACGAGGTCAGCCGCCTCTTCATCTCGTCAGTCGGCTCTTCCCCGACGTTCGAAATCACCACCGCTACCTGTCCGCGCTCGACGATCGCGACGTCGTCCAACTCTACCTTGAACATGAGCGGGTTGATGTAGTAGGTACCGGGGCGCAGCACGTCGAGCTGCGGCCCGCGCTGACCGTCGCCGGCCAGGAACTTCGGGCCGTCCTGGTAATCGTCGTGCACGTCGACCGACTTGGCGATGAACTCGTTCTCAGGGAGCGGGCTTCCGTCCAGCGCGGTCACCAGGCCGATTTTTCCGGCGGGCACCACCGTCGCCTCGTGGATCTCCACCTTGAACAGGTTCAGGTTGATGCGGTAGGTACCTGGCCTCAGGATGTCGATCTGGGGGCCCTTCTGCCCCCCCTTCTCCAGGAAAGACTGCCCGTCCTCGAAGTTGGAGTGGCCCGGAACGCTCTGCGCCAAGAGCCTCCCCGCCGGGATCTGGGTTCCGTCAGAGGAGGTCACCACCCCGACCTTTCCCTTGTCGATACTGACGGCGTCACTCTTGGCGACGTGGAACAGGTACGGGTTGATCCGGTACTTACCCGGGGGAAGGATCTGAATCTGGGGCCCCTTCTGGCCGCCGTTCACCAGGAACGCCTCGCCATCCTGGAAGGCGTTGTGCCCCTCCACGACGCTGGCGAAGATGCGCCCCGGGGGGATCGGCTCACCGTCGATGGACTCAACCGTCCCGATCTCACCGTTACTGATTTCCATGAAGTCGTACTTGGAAGCGACGTACAGAAAAGGGATCAGAAAGTGCATGCCCGGCCCGAAGGTGCGCGCCTGAATGCCGACCTCGCCCCCCATGGCGACCACGCGCCCCTGGGGCATCTTCTTGCCGATCCAGCGCCGCTCGAGGACGGCGATGGCATTGCCGGAAACGATGACGACCGAGTAATAGGCCAGGATTAGAATCGCTGCGCTGCAGAGCCCCAGGGTAATGAGGAGTAACGGGTGTGTCGCAAGAATTTCAGTCATAAATTCCCTCCAGATTAGTTACCGGCCTAATAATACAGGAACTTTTCCCTTTTGGTTAAAAAATGTGTAACGGTTCAGGACTGCGCCGCCTCGCCCCCATTCAGCAGACTTTAAATGCTTTCCCTTGACTTCGGGAGGGGCAGCGCGAGCAGTCCATGAGACAAAGGACCAAGGCAAGCAACACTGACCACTAACAGCACCCCTGGCATGATGGGCGGTTGGACTTGAGCTGATTGTTATTTACTTTAAAGTGCAATAGAGACAGATTGACGGCTGCTGCGAGGCTGGGAAAAGGTGTGTTCAGCAAGGCGGGAAGGTCGCGTTTAGGTATATAAGATTTGTTCTTCGGTGTAGTAGGTTTTCTTGGAAGCCACTTGCTCTGAGATTATGGGAGCTCCCGAAGGCGACAGCTTAGTCTTTGGTTTGTGAACCGCGAGGTGGTCGCGTACCTCACCTGACATAATGCCTGGGTTGTTTTTTCGCAGATAGTCTGTTGCCGTCTTAAGTACGTGGTGTATGGCTGAAATCAATTGTGGCAGCGCTTTCTCAGGTATTTTCCCGACAATGGATTTCGGTGAAATCTTGGCGTAATATAAGATTTCATCCGAATAAGCATTTCCGATCCCCGCGATGACCTTCTGATCGATCAGCAATTCCTTGATGGTCACTTCCGGTCTTTGCTTAATCAAACCTTCCAGATAACCCTTCGTAACGGCTAGAGCATCTACCGCTGTCCCCTCAAGCTTCGGATGGGCAGTCACGGTGGCAAGCCCCCTAGGATCAAAGAGGACCAGCGACTTTTCATTGCCGAAAATAACCGTCAAAATGGCGGACGGAACCTCCTCGTCCTTGCGGCACACTTTGAATCCGCCCGACAGCATCAGGTGAACCATAAAGCTGTCACCGTTATCCAGCTCAAAAAGCAGGGCCTTCCCCACTCTTCTCAGCCTGACGATTTTTCTCTTTTTCAGCCCACGCGCAAACTCTTCAGGATCAACATTGAGCCGTTTATTCTTATGATAAACAGCATCATGAATTTCCTGGCTCAGAACCTGCGCAGAAAGAGACTCAGCGAATACAGTCAGGTCAGGTAGTTCAGGCATTTTGGGACCTCACTTTTCGGAGAAGAATAGCTATTTAGTCGCGTTGCAGCATGGTACACGACAGCTACGCTGCTTGAAACGCGATAGTGCTGGTACAGAAGTGAGTTGTTGCGTTTCACGGTGAAACCGTTCCAGGCAACCTACGCAGACCTTGGTGTACCCTCCCGACCACGTTTTTAGTTCTCTAGCCCTGATTAGTAGCCCTATCCTGTGATTTCCGAGTCACTCGCGGCGCGTTCTGTGCCACTGGCAGCTCTTTCATTCTTTGCTGCACCTGCCAATGATGAGCTGTCTGTTTTTGGTGACTCAACCCCACCTCGTGGGCTGCGTCATTACTCGGCAGCCAGTCAGTCAAAGCTCCACAACCGTCGCTGCACTCTGGCAAATATTCGTAATCGCTGTAATCGAATTCCATCGGTAAGTCCTCCCTTTAAAGGAAGGGCCTAAACCTCTATGGTTTAGACCCCTTTCCACTGTCATTCATCGGTTAATCGCAACACGTTGCCCAAGTCAGGTGCGCTTTTTGTTGGCGATGGTAGCGATCGCTTCGCGAACGAAAGCAAGGTGACGCTGCTCGTCGGCCAAGTTAGACTGGATAATAGAGGTGATGTCGGTCGGCCAAACCAGTTGAACGGCGTCCTGGTACTTCGAGGTGGTGAGCTTCTCGTTGGTTTCCATTGCCTCCAGGGCGCCTTTGGTACCAGTTAGGCTGCGCAGCGCTGTGAACCCGGAGATGAAGAAACCTTTGAAATCGGAAGCGAGCTCCGGCGGCGTTCCGCCGAGTTCCAGCACCTTGGCAGAGAGTAGGTCAATGTGCCTGCGGTGGTCCCCCTGGAACAGTAAGAGTTTGTCCTTGATCACCTGCTCATCAACATTTTTGATGGCCTGATCGTAGGCATGAGTGGCATCCACGTCGAGTTGGATCAGTTTTTCTAATTGGTTAAGGATTTCATCCCTGGTCATATGCTGCCTCCTTGTAGTTTCTTTAATGCTAACATAGGGCCCAGATTTTATCAATTTCTTTTAATTTGTAACACTTAACCATACTTCGAACTTTCTTGTGGAATCCAATGTTATTCTCACGGTTTTTCATCGGCGTCTGCGACGGCGACCATCTCCACTTCAAAGAATAGATCTGCACCAGACGCGGGGCCTTTACGCCCGGTCCGGGTCGGTTCCGTGGGGATGCTCAGGTAAACGTCGTCACCCGCACCTTCGCCCGGCCCGAAATCGTACTCGAACTTTGGGGTCCGGGCAGCGCCGGATGGAAAGTGCCCCTGCGTCAGGGCCTCAGCCTCGTCAAAGTGAAACTCCTCGATTTCGGCTCCGGGCACCCTGATGGTGCGTTGTTCGCCGGGCTTCATACCAAGAACCCCCGATTCGAGGCTGGGCAGGGTATTTCCCTTGCCTACGACAAACTCGAGCCAATTGCGGTCCGCGATATGGTAGCTGGTTCCATCCTCCAACTTGCAGATGAAGCTGATCCGTACCCTTTTCCCCTTTTCTGCTTCCATAGGTGGCCTCCTGGTGGACCCTCCGGCGTGCCAAGCTTAGCTTTGGATGCAAGGATAGAAGATTTACAGAATGAGTCAAGGCCAATAAAGGCGGCAACCGACAGATTCTTTGCCCCTTCCGGAGCGAAAAACCGGCCGACATTCCCAAGGGGCGCTTTCGGTGCAATCCGCCCGATGCGCACATCGAAACGCCGCCACAGCACTGGAAGCTCCGAGCGTGTAGACAACAATCCCCCGATCCTGTACACTGCCGCTTCCCAACGAGACTTTGCAAATCCAGGACAGCTAACAGAGCCGTCTCCTGCTCTGTTAGCTGTCCATCAACTCGCCCTGGGTTTATTTTTTCCCCGGCCTCAGAATCGCCTGCCGGGCGAAAACCGCGTGTCAAGAGAGGACCAGGATCATGAATATCGTATTAGTTGGTTACCGGGGGGTTGGGAAAAGTACCGTCGGCAAATTATTGGCCGCTCGTCTCGGCATGCGCTACGTCTGCATGGACGCTGAAATCGTTAGAAAAATGAGCATGGACATCTCAGAGATCATCCTGAAATTTGGCTGGGGTAAGTTCCGTGACCTGGAATCCGAATTGACCAAAGAACTGACTTGGCAGGACGGCATAGTCATCGATACCGGTGGCGGAGTGATTGAGCGGCAGGAAAACATCGATGAGCTGCGAAAGAACACACTCATTTTCTGGCTTAGAGCCTCGGTTGAGACGATTTCATCGCGTATCAAGGACTGTTCTGACCGACCGTCCTTGACTGCGGGTAAAACCTTTCTGGAAGAAGTGGCCGATGTCCTGGCAATCAGAGAGCCTAAATACCAATCGGCTTCCCATTACGTGATTGACACCGATGGAAGTGACCCGAACGTGGAAGTCGAAGCCATGGCGATAATCTGGGAGTCACTGCCGCTTGAGTGCCGCGCGACGGTCAAAAGTGCGGAAGAAGATGGAAGGTGCTCGGTAAAAAAGAACGACAACATACTGGAGCCGGATTAGTACGGTTTAGACTTGGCGCTGGAAACATGAAAGCCGCTGACAACCTGCATACGGTGGTCAGCGGCTTTTTCTTAGAAACGGAAGAGCAGTGCAGCACCAACCCTTTGCGGTCAAAGGACTTGAGGGATCTGGGCCGATCCTTTCCATGCCGCAGTTCCCCGAAGGTATCGTCCTCAAAGAGGGGAATTTGGTGCTCTGCCAGTAGCGAAACCACCTCTTTGCGATTTTCCAGCGGCATACAACTCCCCAGCGGGTAGCTGAAAGGTCAGGCGCACAAGGTCACCTGCTGGATACTCTGGATCTCCTGGGGGAGCCTCTTCATCCTCTGCTACCCGCTGGCAGTGCTGGCCAGAGGGCCTAGAATTTTTTCGGGAATTGTTTAACTATGCCGGTCCCCAAGGCATCGGCTATCATATTCATATGATTTTTCATGGCCTCCCAGGTCTGCGCCTCGGCGCTGTAGTCCTTGACATTAAAGGCTTCAATCTGCGCTATGTGGTGGCCCCCATGGGCAAAAAGCAGCGAGACCAGGGTAGCCTTGGGCCAGTTGGGGTTCGCCGAACTAAGGAAGGAGGCAATTTCAGTGGCATTAGATTTGATCTTCTCCAACGCCTTATCCTTTCCGGCCTGGTCTGACGCATAGGAAGCGTTCAGGTATTCCTTGATCGCACCGTAATGCCCGGCCAAAAGGCCAAAGAGTTTATCAGCGGCGGCCTGCCCATAGAACGGAATGATGGCATCGGCTATGGCACGAGCATTTTTGACCACATTCTCTTCGGCGACCTTTGCCCCATCGGCAGCACCAATTTTTTCACTCCAGGCGACGTTCCTTACCCAGAAAATGTGACCACTCCAGAGGTCACGCAGCGCCTCCCGTAGTTGAACGGCTTTGGGCGATTCCTTCATGCCCATATTTTTTCCATGGGCCAACGATGGGGAAGCAGCCATAAGCACTAACGCCGAAATTACCACTATCTTTTTGAATATTTGTCTTAACATTTGTCTTCTCCTCTCGGCCGTCGATAGTAGACTCGTGGCGACCGGACCTTTCGCTGTTGTCTGAAGCGCTTGCTAGTTCCGTGCGCGGTTTTCTAATTTCAAAAAGACTCCTGAGACAATCCGATCACAGCGCACCCCGTCGAAGGAAAACACCTCGCCAATGTTTGAGTCCACTAGACCGGAAAGCTGCTGTTGCAGTATCTTGCGCGCCCGGTGATACCGCGTTTTCACCGTAGCCGGTTCTACGTCGAGACAGTTGGCGATCTCGGCCACTGACATCTCTTCAACACCACACAAAAGAAAAACCATACGGTAAGCATCGGGAAGTGCATCAATCGCGCGTTCCAACAGTTGGCGCACCTCCCCCCGCGCTGCGTTTTGTTCTGGACTAGGCAAACTGGAAATCAGATCTGCCATATAGTTCGCCTCCTCTTCCTGCTCCGGATCATCGAAGGAAACGCTGCATCCTGCTCTTGGCGTGCGGCGCAGGCGGCCCAGCGCCTCGTTAAGGGTGATCTTCGCTAGCCAGGCCGACAAAACTCCTTTTTCCTGGAGTTGCCCCAGCTTTTCGTAGGCCAGCAGATAGGCGTCCTGCACGGCATCCTCAGCATCGGCATCGTTGCGGAGCACCCCGCGGGCGATCCGGTACAAACGCCGGTTGTAGCGCCGCATCAGCAACTCAAAGCTCATGGTGTCACCTGCCAGAACCCGCTTTACCACCTCCAGGTCGCTGACCATGCCCGAGCTGTCTAATCCTCCTGTTTGGACCATGTTCCCCACCTCCAATATTCTCTTCTCACTAGATAGATGCTGCGGAACCGGAAAAGGTTCCCGGATTTTTTTGTTATTTTTAAAATTCCCCGGGGACTTCATTAGATTGCACAGTACAGTGAAGCGATGTAATGTTGCTGGCACAACGGGCTGACAAGTTGGTAGTAGCTGCCCCACCTGAGTTTACCCGAAGATGCCGGGCTTGACAGTCGGCCTCCTGGATCAAGGAAGGAGCATAGTTTGGATCAAGGAAGAAGTAAAGTTGCTGACAGGAAGGAGCATATTTTGGCTGAAAGGATCGCGAGGGAAGCAGAAAGCTTATCTTTAATGATCAGACTCTTCTGCAAAAGACATCACAGCTCGGTTGGCGAACTGTGTGACAACTGCCGGGACCTTTCGGAGAAGGCCCAGAAGTCCCTGCTACATTGCCCATATGGAGCAGGCAAACCGGTATGCGGCAGATGTTCGGTCAATTGCTTCCCCAAGGACATTTACGCGAGGCTCAACACTGTCATGCGTTATGCAGGACCGAGAATGCTCTACAAACATCCCCTCCTGGTCGCTAGTCATCTCTTAGATGCTCTTAAAAAACCGCGTTGAGTCCTTTGCACAGGTTCGCTTAATGCCTGCCTAGGAGTCTGTCGGACTGGGCATTGAAGCTGCCGTGAAGCCAGTTATCAGTCCGACCGACACGGTTGTGATTATTCTTGAGTTTCTACCTCACAGCCGAGTGGGATCTTGCGGCAAGTCTGCGAAG
>Ga0209123_1000626_pt1 | contig 42737 bp, 41 predicted proteins | sample BarGraIncu00431A_FD_184500 | JGI IMG/M metagenome (GOLD analysis project Ga0209123, IMG submission 184500) | Arctic peat soil microbial communities from Barrow, Alaska, USA - Barrow Graham LP Incubations 004-31A (SPAdes) (version 2) | ecosystem: Environmental > Terrestrial > Soil > Wetlands >...
AGTCCAGCAACCGTGATCCAAGCCCCATTGATCATCCAAAGAAACTGGTGTTTGGGTCGTAGTCCGGACTAGTTCGTTAGCCAGCTCAGGATCTCCGGGTGCCGGATATTGAACAGCAAAGAGTTCCCTGGGAAATCCTCCGAAATCATGAATAGTTTTTGGTTTGGGCATTGCTGTTACACAAGTGCCCCTGGTTTCCCAATGAGCAGAAATACATAGGATGGCCCTGGGCTTTGGAATTTCTTGTGCTATTGTTTGAAAACCTGACACAAATTCATTTTCCTCCAATGCAATCATAGGACTTCCATGTCCTATAAAAAGGACAGGCATTTTAACAATAGCTTCCATCACTTGATTTGATTTTTACCCGAACGAACCCGAATAAAAGTATCCACTTTTGAAAATCCATCATTGTCAATGTATTCGTGAAACTGTTTTCTGGTAAACGTTATCTGATAGGTGGTCGTATCTATAGGAGATTCATTGATTTTATCCAATGTTTTCAATTCTTCTTTGGTTGAAATAGAACCAATGGTCAATACACCTTTCTCCAGCTTTAGTTTATTAACCATCCACGAATGTTTGCCATAAATGGAATTCAGAAAATAATAGCCCTTAAATTTTTTCAGAACATTGTCTTCGGAAAACCGGAAGAGCGTATCAACATCGGTTATATGTTCTACCACGGAGTCACCTTCCACGCGGTATTTACTTTTCTCTTCCGAAGTCAGATTATTCCAGTCGATACTGTCTTTTGGCTGTTTGACATCGTAATCATAGTGCAGAATCATAAAGTGACGGTCAATGTTTAAAATGCCACCCCCGTTTTTGACAAGGTATTGACCAATTAATTTCCGCGGAATGACAGTCAGGCTATCCACCCCTTCAGGCTGAGGCTGATTGAAGGTTACAACGGGTACACAACTTGCTATCGCAACAATAAGTATTGACAAAAAAAGTAGTCGTTTCATACGGATACTTGTTAAATTTCAGACAAAATCCATCCATAAAAATGAACTCAAAACACTGTAAATATAAACTATATTTTGCTTCGTACTAACAATTAATGGTATTTTCTCTACGGAAAAACTAAAATTAAATAATCTTCACGAAAGGCGTCGCTTCAAAATCCAGCATCGCGTTAATGAGCTTTGCTCCAGCGTAATTTTCTAAATCTAAAGGAGTGATATCAGCCTCTTTTATAAGTCCTTCAGCCAACAAACGCTGCCTTTGTGTACCGTTCAGCAAATAGGTATCGGGGGTCACCCAATTTTCCCCGTCAAAAAAAACGATGTTCGAGTAAGAAGTATCCGTAATGTGACCGTTTCTGACAATCAGGATGTCATCTGCCTCCCCTTTTTGAGCCAGTAAACGGTCAAAAGCCTGACGATCCTCATACTTAAAAGTATAGTCAATTTCATGATCTTCCACCAACTGCAATGTCTGTACATTTCTCGGGAAATAGGGCTGAAATTCAATGGATTCAATGAGTTGATTATAAAGTACCCGACATTTGTACACACCTTCCCCTATAGTAGATGGAATGTCAATAATCTGCTCCAGATCAAGAACCTCATCCATCCCGAATAATTGACACCGGGTTTCATTGAACCGCTTGTTGTGCCATTCGATATGTTGCAATTTTCTGTTTTGAAGCTTAATGCTTTCTATTAATCGGTACATATATTTTTTTTAGCATTTCATGGTATTCATCGTCCAGGTTGCTGAAAGCCGTAATGCCTCCGCCACTTTTATAAACCAACCCATGGTCTGTTTTCTCAATGAAACGGATCATCACCGCACTATCCAGGTTCTGACCGTCAGAAACCCCAAAAACTCCGGTATAGAAGCCTCTTTCGTACGTTTCGGCATTTTGAATGATTTCCATCGTCTTGTTTTTAGGAGCTCCTGTAATAGAACCGGCAGGCAAAAGTTTAAAAATAATATCCCCGATTTCTTCCTGGAAACCCTCAGGCAGTTCACCGGATATTTCCGAGCTTACCTGCAGCAACTTGCCACTATCGGTAGTCAGTTCATCCAGGTATCGAAATCGCACCACCTGTACATTTTCGGCCACCATACTCAGATCGTTGCGAATTAAATCAACGATGGTGCTATGTTCAGCCTTTTCCTTGGGGTCATTCAGAATCGTCTCAGCCGCATCGGGTAATAAAGCATCAATCGTACCCTTCATTGGAAAAGAAGACAAAATACCGTTCGTTATACGAATAAATGTTTCAGGAGAAAAAACCACAAACTGATCCTTGTACAACAATTTATACTTGGCTTCAGCTATCTGAAAAATAGACTTTAAACCACTATTTGTCTTTATCGGCGTTTCGCAGGTCAGGTTTACCAAAAAACTATTGCCCCGCTTTATCTCTGAAACGACCTGCTTAAACTGTCTTGAATAGCTCAATTTTGAATAACCGTCATGCGAAATTGATACCTCTTCCTCAAAATCCGGAATACGTTCACTTTTAAACGAATGATGTTCCATTTCAAACTGAATTTCCTCTGGATTAATCTCATCCAAAGGAATTACAAGGTTCTTTTGTTGCAGGAAATCCACCATGAAAAAAAAAGGCCGCTGCTCTTTTCCATACTTGTTCATCAACACGTTGGCCTCATCCTTACTCCACATCAATCATTGGTTTAGTCCCGGAAAATATTCGACTACCTGAAAGTGAAAATATAATTCATCACAAAGTTCCAAATTGTAACAACTCCTATTGCAAAAAGTTTAGACAAGTAGAAATTCAATTTAAGTTTTTCTGTCAGCAAGTAAATAATCAGGTTGCTGATGCCCAAACCAATCAACGAGATGGTGATAAAGGAAAAATATTCTACGGCTATTTGTTGGTTGTGACTGTGAAAAGTCCAGATTCTGTTTAAAAAATAATTGGAAGTGGCAGCCAGAACAAAACCTGTTGAATTGGCCACATACTTGTTTATTCCAGCTTTCTCTTTCAATAGCCAGGTAGTACCAAAATCCACAAACATCCCTGAAAAACCGACCGTACAAAATTTAATCAGTTTAAAGATTAAAGTGCCATCTATCATCATTGTTCAACTGTGACTTTAACCATTTCATTTTCAAGTGCAGGCCCGAAAATACTGTTGGTGGTAAAACAAAACGTATAATCACCCGGAAGTAAGTCCAAAGGTACATTGGTATACAATTTTCCGGATAGAGTCTCCCCGGGTTTGATAACCGATAATTGAACATCATTCACCACCTGGTTTATGACCTTGATCTTTTTGGTAAAGAAACAGGCACAGATACTCACCGGAAACGTTTTATCCTTAAAGTCAATACTATACGGATAGGGATTGTAAATCGAGTAATCGGTGCAAATAATATCACCCCTATGCAGAATTTTCATAGGCTGAGTTTTTGTTTTCACTTTAAGCCTCATAGCTGAATGAAAAGACTTCGTAAAAAAACCGTCGAATGTTTGGTTGCCCACCCTGTAGCTTTCACTTAGACCTTTCACTGTAGCACAGATAAAAACAGGTTTACCTTCAAATTTACGTTCCTGTTGCCAGATATCAAATTGTGTCCGTCGGTTGTTGATGGAACTGATGGTGGTCGATGGTTTGTCCGTGTAAAAGGTATACAGGGAAGGCGCCTGAAAAGAACCGGAAAAGACCACAGGTACATCTCCTGCCACCGATTCTATCGCCTTGAATTTCTCCTCCGCCCCGAAACCAAAACGTTCAGCCAAAGGAGGACAAACCAGTGCTATCCTGGCAATAAGCACAAGTACCAAAGATCCAAAAACATACCGTGAAATGTATCTCCGAACACCTTCGTTTTCCTTGGCTTTGTTGTAGAGGATTATAATCATTGGAATCGAGCAAGCCACTGTCCAATGTGGTTCAACATGCCCCCGATATGCCATCATCCAAAAAAAGGCAATAAAACCGGTGATCAAAAAATACAAACCCCTTTCAAAAACATCCTTACTTCTGAATTTGACCAGCACATAAACGACCACCCCAAACGTGAAGGGATTAAAAACAGCCAATTGATTGGGTAAATATTCCAGAAAATAGTTGAACTTAAACTGATTGCTTCTGTCAACCAAATGATATTTAAAGCTTGGGAAATCAGAACTGTATTGCCAGTAAAAATGAGGAATTAAAAGCAACAAGGCACCTATTCCGGCCAACCAGAACTTTGGTTTCAACAACAATCTCCAATTGGATAAAACCACCAGTATAATCACCAGACTCGACTGGTATTTGCTGTAAACCATACCGGCCATTGAAAGACTAAGCAACACGACAGTCCAGAAGCTTTCTTTTTTCAGGAAACGTTTGTAGGAAAGTAGAAATAAAGCCGTGAAAAACAAGAAAGGAGAATCAGGCGTCGTGATAAAACCAAGCGCTGAAAACATCACCAAGGAGGCTGCCAGAATGAAAAAAACACCGACTCTTTTACAGTTAGCTTTTGCATCGTCCAGAATGCGCCAAATGAGCAGCAAAGTCCCAATTTGCGTCAATACGGTCATAAAACGCACACCCAGCGTTCCACTGAAAAACAGGGAACTGACGTAATTGAATACTGCTACCATGGGAGGATGATCAAAATACCCCCAGGCTAAATGCTGCCCCCAGAGTGCATAATAGGATTCATCGTTGGACATTCCGGTAAAGGCAGCCTGCAACAGGTTTATCACAAACCATGCGGCAAGCAACAGGAAGAATGTTTTTTTGGCAGAAAGATCTTTGGGGCAAAGTTGCATAGTTCTATTTTTTACTTTTCGTTGCGTAGAGATTTAACCCATGAACTCCACAAATAATGGTAAGGTTTACTCAATTTCTTTTCCAGATTATCCATATTGAAGGAAACGTAGAGCGACTGCTCGTTGTACATCTGATTTTCCATAAAATGAAGGGTATACATCAGTTTTGTTTCAACCACATCCGAGTGGAAAAAAAGAATGTAGAGGTCGGCACGATCGTAGTTTTTTGCCCGATAGACCCGATCACCCCAATACAAATTCACCGGATGATCTTTGTAAAAGGACATTTGTCCGTCACCCTTGTAGAAACTATTTTCAAGCCCCAACCCTTGGTATTCAATTTTCGTTTCAAGCATCAACGCATGGTGCGCCTGCCATTTTTGATTTTCATCCCTGGCATCTTCCACCCCAACAGCCCAGCCAACACTGGTTTCCAGTTTATCAAAACCCGTCTTTTCAGCCAGAGTCACACCCAGTGAAGTGAGATACATCCCGTTATCGTGCAAAGCTTCAGGAACAACAGGATCCATCACACCCGCATAATGAAACATATAGCCGAAATGCTGTGCAAAAAAAATCCCCTTTTCAAATCGGGCCGATTCCCCCATAAAAAAGGTTTCGTGTCTTTGATAGTTCTGCCTGCTTGTCCAGTCAAGCCAAGCCCGGATATAAGAATTATGATGAGAAAATTCCCAGCAAAATCCGTTGATGGTGGGACGATAGTTATTTATGGAATCGGTGAAAGAAATGCGGGGATAATCATCCAGCACCAATTTTCGGGGAAAAGCACCCATAAAAAAGCGGAAGGGAGCTGAATTGTATTCGTAGTAAGCAATCGGATTGATAAAATCGATCACCTTATTGCTGCCAAATTCGTGCATCACGTCAGCACCCACAAAAACCCGATGCACCGTATCCCAACTCAGCCCAAACTCCGGCGCATAATGCACACCAGCCATGGTTTGAGGTATCTGAATTTTGGAATGTCCGAACTCTGTATTGTCAAAAAAAGCGTTGACACCAACTTTCCAGACTTTTTGTTGAGCAGAAACAGGTAAAATCAACAAAAGACAAGGAAATAGGACCCAAAATAATCGTTTCATGGTGTAATTAAATTTAGACCGATTCTGAAATCAATGTTACCGGACAAAGATATACAAATTTTGATTGTTATCTTTACCGCAAAAAATATCCATGAGCTCCATTTCTTCAGCAAAACCCAACGATTTTTATCAGAAAAAAATTGAAACACTCACGTTGGAACTGAGTCAGACCAAAAAGAAAAGAAACTTTGTCAGCATTGCACTTCTTACCGCTTTCATCCTGTTGGTCTATTCGATATACACCTATTTCACCAATGAACGAACAGTAATTGCACTCCTTTTCCCCCTGCTCTCCGTCGTTGCATTTATACTGTTCACCAGAATAGACTCCAGATTTTTAGGAAAAATTGACTACCTGAAAGCGCTGATTGATTGTACTAAAAAAGAACTGGACTATTTAAACGGAGACTTCTCCGCACTCGTCAAAGGAGAAGAATTTACAGACCCGACACATCCATATTCCAACGATCTGGATATTTTTTGTGAAGAATCCCTGTTTCAGGTCATTAACCGCACCATCACCCCCAACGGGACTTCCCTCATGGCTGAAATGCTGTTGACTCCTTGCCTGGATAAAACACAGATTGAAGACAGGCAAGCAGCAACGGAAGAATTGATTCACAAAGTGGATTGGTACCAGAAATTTCTCGTCAGCGGAAACAAACGCCCCATCACCCGAACCAACGACCAGATGATTCAACAATGGAAAAAGCTGGATAACCTGTTCCATTCAAAGTGGTCTAAACGCCTGATTTATGCATCAAACAGCATCTTGCTTCTATTGATAGTGATAGGACTCTTTGAATCACGATTTCTGGGAATTGCAGTGGTTTTGTTTCTCATTCAACTGATGGTCGCCTTGCTTTACAGTTCAAAAATAAACAAATTGAACGATCAGTTGGGCAAGTTTATTACCGCTGTCGGCAACTACTTCTATCTGGCCAAAGTTATTCAGGAAGAACGTTTCTCCTCAAAACTACTTTCTGATATTGAAAAAGACTTATTTTCGGAAAAAAATGCACTAAAAGCCTTCGCTTCCCTGAACAGCATTCAAAACGGCTTTGAAGGTCGTGCAAACTTACTGATCACGGTCTTATTTGACGGTTTATTTCTCAATGACCTGCATCTGGTTCTAAGGCTGGAAAAATGGAAAAAAGCGTACGTGAACGACATCGAAACCTGGATGGCAGCCATCAATAAAATGGAAGTGATGGTCTCCATGGCCAATTTTCGCTTCAATCATCCGGAGTATGCTGTACCTCACCCAAACGGAGGAAACATCCTGGACGCTCAATCGTTGGGACACCCCCTGTTGCCTGCAGAGCAGATGGTGACAAATCATTTCAGTACTGGCTCACTCCATGAGCTCTACATTGTAACCGGAGCAAATATGGCCGGGAAAAGCACCTTTTTAAGAACCGTAGGAATCAATATGGTCTTAGCACTCACCGGCAATGTAGTTTGCGCCGAGAGCTTTTCATTTGTACCCATCCGGCTTTTTACCAGCATGAGAACAACCGACAATCTGGCCAAGGGCACCTCCTATTTCCACGCCGAATTGCTTCGGTTAAAAGCCTTGATTGATCAGATTGCAAACGACCGTCCGCATTTCATCATTCTGGATGAGATGCTCAAAGGCACCAATTCGAAGGATAAACTCAACGGCTCCATCAAGTTCCTGAATAAGTTGCTTTCCCTGCCGGTTTCCGGTCTGGTAGCAACCCACGATCTGGCACTTGGAAAATTATCGGAAGAAGACCCGCAACACTACTTCAACATTTGTTTTGAAATCGAACACACCGATTCAGACATCACCTACGATTACAAACTTAAGAAAGGAGTCAGTCAGAATATGAATGCCTCCATTCTGATGGAACAGATGGGACTTATTTAAAAGAAATCAGTTGACCGAGTATCCACTTTTTGAATAATTGTAACCCAACTTTTCGTAGAGTTTCAACATAAAGGGCAGCCTGGTCAGGAAATTCTGATAATCCTTCTTGTCCGGCATCGTCCATTGTGTTTCCGATAAAGCATCAATGCGAGGCATCAGCATGTATTCAGTCTGTTCATTGGTTGGAATAAATTCTGTCCACAAATTGGCCTGATTGCCAATGATGAATTTCTTTTGATCCTCCGTGAGCTGTTCAGGTACCGGGTCAAAGCTGTACACTCTTTCCAGTGGAAGATACCCTCCCAAAGCCATTGGCTCCTTCTCCGTATTTTCGGACTGATAATAATCAAAATAGGCAAATCCATAGGGGGACATAATAACCTGATGGCCCTGTTTTGCAGCTTCAATACCGCCGTTCATTCCCCGCCACGACATCACCGTTGCACCCGGTGCCAGACCACCTTCCAGAATTTCATCCCATCCGATGATGCGACGTCCTTTTTCACTTAAGTACGTCTCTACATACGTGGTACAATAGCTTTGGAGTTTTTGCTCAGCCGTATGGCTTGAATCAGCGACCAAGCCCAATTCCTTGATTTTAGCCTGACATTTGGGGCATTCTTTCCACCTTATTTTGGGACATTCATCCCCACCGATGTGAATGTATTCAGATGGAAACAGTTCAGTCAATTCAGTAAAAACATCTTTCAGAAACTCATACGTTTTGGGATTCCCGGCACAAAGAACATCCGGAAAAACGCCCCAGTTTCCGTTAACCTCATACGGGCCTCCTGTACATCCAAGCTCCGGATAGGCAGCCAATGCAGCATTCATATGACCTGGCATGTCTATTTCAGGAACCACCGTGATAAAACGGTCACGGGCATAGGCTACGATTTCTTTTATTTGATCCTGAGTATAGAATCCTCCATACGGTTTCCCGTCAAGTATCAAGGTCTTAGCTATAGCCGTACCCTTGCGCTGAGAACCTATTTCAGTGAGTTTCGGATATTTCTTTATCTCAATGCGCCAACCCTGATCGTCTGTGAGATGCCAATGAAACGTGTTGATATTGTGCAAAGCCAAAATGTCCAGATATGTTTTGACAAATTCAACTGAAAAGAAATGACGTGCCACATCCAAATGCATGCCCCTGTAAGAAAACCGTGGGAAATCAGTGATTTCTGCCTGTGGTAATGACTTTTTCAGAACGTCCCCACAGCCGGCTACCGATTTACGCAGCGTTTGTACTCCGTAAAAGGTTCCTGCATCGCTGGCTCCGTTTATTTCAATCACATGCTCACTTACTGAAATTTTGTAGGCTTCCTTATTTTGATTTTGGTAATCCGACTTTAAAACAATCACATTTTTGGTACGAATCTTATCAGAAACCGACAATAACAATCCAGTAGATTCCTTTAAATAATCAGCCAAAAATCCGGCCACTTTTTTTAAGCTCTCCCTGTTTGCAGGAAAAACAATCGTAGTATTACTATTGAAGAAAAAGGGTTTACCCACTTTCAAATCAACTTTTTGCGGCAAAGGTATTAGGTCATAAGATGCCTTTGCTGATTGAATTCCACACATCGCAAACAACAGGATGAATGCTATCAGAAAATTTCTTTTTTCCATACGATTATTTTTTTATAATACCCAAACAAGCATATTCCCCTTAGGTTTCCATTTTCCCCAGGATTTTTTCATAACCAAGTAGTAACCGGCACCATCGTATTGTCCCAGGGAATAAGTCAAATAGATAAAAGCCTTATTCTTCATTTTGTTGAATCCTGGTCTGGAAATAGTGACTAAAGGTTTCAGCTCGTATTTTTTATAGTACGAATGCCAGTCATTTTTCGTTGCAAACATTTTTTTGAATTCTGCCGTTCGCATGTAGGTAATTGGAGTATTTTTTCCAAAACCATAGGTAATTGGCACCGATGTGCCATTCTTTTTACAAAAATCATCGAGCATATCTCTATCCTTTTCAGTCAAGACTTTACGCTCAAACATACTGATTGTATCAAATTCTTCCTCATTAACCGGACTTTTTGTCACATTCAACAAAACGAAAGCAGGCACTTTATGAAAATTATAGGTCTTGATCCTCCCCTTTCGTTTGGATATCTTAAATTCTGGAATAAAATCGTTCCCATTGTTCAACAGTCCAACAATCACTTTATTTTCCAGTTGAGCCTGGCCGTAGCCTTCAAAACTGACCAGTAAACTGAAAATAAAAACAATGCAATATTTAATAAGTCTCATACTTAAAATCCTTATTGACCGGACTGTATGTTTCTACCGTTTCAACAACAGCTGCATGCGAAAAGACAACGGCAAAAACAGTCAGAATTACCGTAAAAAGTGTTTTTTTCATTTTTGCTAAATTATGGATTTATTCACCGGTAAGATTAGACTTTAATATCCTGAAAAAAAGTGAATTCCTCCACACTGAAGGGTTCACAATCGGATGCAAAGATGGAGTATTTGACGTCCTGAACTCCTTTTGCCAGTTGTCCGGTCATGATGCGTGGAAAATCTTCTTCAACAAAAAAGACATTCATCTTTCGGACACCATATCCGATGGTTTGATATATTTCGGCATGGACATCGTAGTAATCAGCCTCATGCAACAACATCTCAAAGGCATTGATGGCCATCTGCCTTTTAGAAAGTATTTCACGAATCGACTTTACTATATCCAACAAACTTTCTCCGATACACATGTTAATGTCCATCGAGAGAAGCACTACATAAATTGTCGGGATAAGGGTATTATCCAGCTGTTTTTCACTGGTTATCTGAATTTCCTGATTCTTATAATCCTGAGTAGTCTTCACCTCTACCGCCCAGTCTGCATGTTGAAAATCATGTGGGGATCTTAGTGGTGCATGCCAGGATTCAACACAGGGTACATGCTTTGTCTTTTTCTGTAAAAGTTTTCTAAGAAAATAGAGTTCACCGTATAATTTTTCTTGCGCCTTCTCCGACAAGCCATTTAAGGCAATGCCATCAAATATATTTTTCCATTTTTTAAAGGCAGTGCAAATAAGATTGATTAACTTTATCTCATCAATGATATTAAAAACCTTAAAAATAAGATCTTCACAGAGTATAGCAAACAATTCATTAAATTGGGGATCCAGCAATTTAGCCAGTACAAAAACATTTTTAGGATTGGCCTTATCCGGAAGAACTTGTATTTTAAAATTTAAGATGCTTGACCAAATTACAACATTCGGAACATTGTTTTTTTTCACCAAAAAAGCGATGCCTCTTTCTTTATTTGGTGCACAAAGCGCAATGAACAAATCAGACATAACCGCCGGAGAATATCTTTTGTAAGATATATCTGCCTCTTCAGCCTGCTCATGCTCAAGTTCCCGCCAAATATTTTCAATCTTCTTCATTGTCTTTTATTCATTTTCTGATCAAAATCGACATAATCAAATAATGAAGGACATTCCGATTTTACAAAGCATATTTTCACCTTAAAAGTGTACAAATTTATAAAAACAATTCATAGACGCAAATGTATAATCAATTACACATTATTTTAATGTAACTACATCTATTCATATACAATACTTATTTAACATTTATTTATCTTTATACTTTTTTAGATTTATACTACTAAGCTAGCGGACACAGGGGCAAGCGATTTTTGGAAACAAACATTTCAGGGCACATTATAGTTCTCTTTGAAACTAAAATGCGCCCTGAAAGTAATAAGCTTGCCTTTTACCACAACAAAACCACCCTGAAATCCATGGCAGGTGGTACTCCTCCATTAAAATCAGAATCGGTGACATACACTTTGATGGAACCGGCCGTAAAATCAGCATCTATGGTTTGTGTCCACTTGTTTCCAAGTGCATCTTCATAATGACGAACATAAGGCAATACCTGCTGAGCACCATCCAACACATAATAAATCTGAACGAGTCCCTGAGAATAAATGTAAGACGTGATTTCGGGCATATTAATCAAGCAGGAATAAAACGGATTCAACCCATCCACATCAACACTCTTACTCCAGTCTGCTTGATTTATTCCAAAATTAACGACATTCCATTTTGTATCAGTGCTTGTTTCTTTTTGACATGAAACAAACATAGAGACGATGACAAATAATAAAAGTATTTTCTTCATAAAGTAGAATTTGAGCGTGAATAATAGTTCGTTTAAAACAGGTTTAGGATTATATCGCTAAAGTACGTATTTTTTTGATAATTTGAGAAGATTTGTTTTTGGGAGTGAAAAAGTGGAAGAAAAGGCAAAGGTGCTTTCTATATACTGGGTTGTGGTGCGTTTTTCTTTAAACCAGATATTCTTTTGAAAGAATCATTGTTTTTCAAAGTCTCTTCCTCTATATCAAAATCATCTTGCAATCCAAGCCAAAATTTTGCAGAGTTCCCAAAATAGGAACTAAATCTTAAGGCTGTATCTGCAGTAATCCTTCTTCTCCCTTTGATTATTTGAGATATTCTTGTTTGCGGTATGTCAATATCCTTAGAGAGCCTGTATGCAGTAATATTTAAAGGAGTCAAGAATTCTTCCATTAAAACTTCACCGGGGTGTATGTTTGCCAATCTTTCCATTTTTACATCTATTTAATGATAATCAATGATTTCCACTCTTAACGCATGGTTGTTTTCCCACATAAAGATTATTCTCCACTGATCATTTATTCGGATACTGTAGAAATCCTTGTAGTTGCCAGATAATTTTTCGAGTTTGTTTGAAGGTGGGATCCTTAAATCACCAACATTCTGTGAATTATTCAACATTCTCAACTTTCGTCTACCAACTAGTTGAATTTCAATAGGAATCCTTCTCACTCGTTCACCATTCCATATTTTCTCAGTATCTTTTGATCCAAACGATATAATCATAGTATCTTATCGCGTTACTAACGTCAAAGGTAATTATTTTATTGAATATTCAAAATTTAATGGGAAGCATTGTAAGGAAACTTATAGGATATTTTTAATAAAGGGCAACCGGCAACGCTTCCGCCCTTTCCCAACAAAATCGCATCCTCCGATTCAAAAAGCTAAAAAGCGTACTTCGCTCGGCTGAGCCCTCAAACCGCTGCGCTTCGCTTGCTCGGCCTGCGGCCGGAAGATGAGGGCTCTGACCGCCTCGCTTCAGCACGCTTTTCTTAACGCTTTTTTTCATAGTCGGATTGCTGCTTTTGTTGGGAAAGGGCGTACGCTGAGTGGGGTATTTTCATTTCAAATAAATTTTAAAAGTTTTTTAGGACTTAAAAAACAAAAAAAATATTCTGACAATTTACGCAACAACTCAAACATAATTATTTGTGTCTGAACAACTTTATATGCATTTTTGTCTTCTTAAAAACTGAAACAAACTTCAATCCATTATGTCTGACGTTCACGATAAGGAGACCCGAAGTTACAACATGAGTCGAATCAGGGGTAAAAATACCAAACCGGAAATTATAGTCAGAAAATATCTTTTTTCTGAAGGATTCAGATATCGTCTGAATGATATTAAACTTCCAGGAAAACCTGATATTGTTTTACCAAAATATCGAACTGTTATTTTTGTAAACGGGTGCTTTTGGCATGGACATCAAGATTGCAAATATTTTGTGTTACCAAAAACAAGAACTGAATGGTGGTACCAAAAAATCAATAAGACTAAAGAAAGGGACAGAATTTCTCATCAACATCTTAATCAATTAGGCTACAACATTATTACCGTTTGGGAGTGTCAATTAAAACCATCAATTAGAGAAAAAACGCTTAAATCAATTATTGATCTACTTTATAAGATATATCTTGATATTTTCAAAACTCAACAAAATCAGTAACTTCTTAATTATTAAATTAAACACATTGAAATAGTATAAATAATTTATATTTTTTGCTACAACATTAACAGCATTTTTATTTTATTTTACTGTACTTTTGGTTTTACATTCGAATTAAATTTTCGAACTTTCTCAAAAAAAAAAATTACCTTTTATAATAATACACAAAAAATATTTAATGAATTATATTGATTTATTTGCAGGTGCCGGTGGTTTGTCAGAAGGGTTTATCCGACAAGGTTTTACACCAATTGCTCACGTTGAAATGGACAAAGCTGCTTGCAACACATTACTCACAAGGACTGCATATCATTTCTTAAAAGAAACAAACAATCTTGAAGTCTATATAGACTATTTAAAAAGGCGTATTTCCAGAACAGAATTGTATAATCACTTACCCACAGAACTTAAAGATTCCGTGATTAATTTAGCCATTGGAGAAGAAAATAACAAGCAGATTTTTGCTCGGATAGACAATCTTAAAGGGGATGAAACTATCGATCTGATTGTTGGAGGACCACCTTGTCAGGCTTATTCATTAATTGGCAGAGCAGCCGACAAAAAAAAGATGAAGGAAGACGGACGTAATTTATTATACATTCAGTATGGTGAATTCTTAAGGAAATATCAACCAAGGTTCTTTGTTTTTGAAAATGTTATGGGCCTTTTATCTGCGGAAACACTCGATGGTGAAAAATATCTGGATAAACTTAGAAACTTGTATAAAGAAATTGGTTACGAAACAAAATTCGAGTTACTTCACGCAAGTGATTTTGGCGTTTTGCAAAAACGAAAAAGAGTAATTCTTATTGGAAAGTTGGGAACAGATACTGAGTTCTATCCTAAATTTGTAAAACAAACATCAAGTGCACTTGTTGAAGAAATATTCAAAGGATTGCCATCCCTAAAAGCAGGCGAAGGAAAACTCCTATCAACTGAATACACAACAAATGAGAAGACAGGATATCTTTTTGATAAAAAAATAAGAAATGGACTTGATTTTACAACGTTACATATTGCACGACCAAATAATGAACAAGATAAAGAGATATATAGAATTGCAGTAAACAAGTGGAATTCCAAAAAAGAACGTCTTGACTACAACGATTTACCTGATAGATTAAAATCACATAAAAACAGACTTTCGTTTTTTGACCGGTTTAAAGTTGTTGCTTCCGAACTACCAACCACCTATACTGTTATGGCACACATTGCCAAAGATGGTCACTATTATATTCATCCTGACATAAATCAGAATCGATCAATAACGCCACGTGAAGCAGCAAGATTGCAATCTTTTCCGGATGATTATTACTTTGAGGGACAAACGGTGAGACCGAGTAGAACGTCTGCTTTTAAACAAATAGGTAATGCAGTTCCGGTATTATTAGCAGAGGAAATAGCAATAGAAATTAAGAAAATCATATGATTATGCAAAAACAAACCTTTTCCTTTAGAGCAAACAGTCATATTCTTAGTTTATTAGGCGACGAATTAATTGGTACAGATAACTTGGCCATTTTTGAGTTGGTAAAAAATGCTTATGATGCTGACGCAACCAATGTGAAAATAATATTTGAGAATATCAATTCACCAAATGCAAGAATTATCATAGAAGATAACGGGAATGGCATGTCTTTGAAAACAATTGAAACATCGTGGCTAGAGATAGGGACTGCCTTTAAGCGGGGAGACAATAGAAAGCCGAGTAAAATATTTGGGAGAAATTCATTAGGAGAGAAAGGTGTAGGAAGATTAGCTGTACATAAATTAGCATCTAATATAAAACTTGAGACTAAGGAAGCAATCGATTTGTTTGGGTCAGCATTGGAAATCAACTGGGGTATTTTGATGAAGAAGGCTAAATATATTGAAGATACTGAAGTTGTTGTGTCCGATTGTGAGAATAATCAATTTATAGACGCCCAGCATGGAACTCGAATAATACTTACAAATCTAAGACGTACCAGATGGGAGAAAAAGGAGGTTAGAAGTCTCGCTAGAACGGTTAATACATTAATGAGTCCCTTTGATGTTCAAAAAGACAATTTTGTTGTTGAACTCATTTTACCTACTGAATATCAGCCATGGATAACTGATATATTTAATATAAAGCAGATTATCCAATCCGCAACATATCATTTTAAATTTTCAATTGATTTGAATGGGATTTATACATGGGTATACAACTTTACTCCTCCTTCGAATTTTAAACTTAAATATGAACCGACAAATAATATTAATGATTTAATTGAAGATAAAAAACTCATTTTATATTCTGATAAAAAAAATAGCAACCTAATTTTAAATTCAAGAGGATTGGCTGGAATAGGATCAATTACAGGAGAATTACATGTTTTTAATTTAGCATCTGAAGTTCTAAACACTTTCAATCAAACAAAAAATATAAAAGATTATTTGAAAGAAAATGCAGGTGTAAGAGTTTATCGTGACGGAATTAGAGTCTATGATTACGGTGAGCCAGGAAACGACTGGATGGGTTTAGATGTCGTTAGAACAAATAATCCTGGTGCTAAATTTGGTAATAACACAATACTTGGAGCAATCAACTTAAGTTTAAAAGAGAGTACAAGTTTAAAGGAAAAAACAAATCGTGAGGGATTTGATGAGAATGAGACATATGAAGTTTTTAAAAATATTTGCTTCAGTATTGTATCACATGCTGCAAATGCAGCTCAACAAGATAGAACTAGCCTTGATTTTGCTATTAAAAAGGATAGAAAAGTCAACAAAGTAGGCTTTTCGGAAACTATGGATGAGTTGAAAAAGCAAATAGTCAAAAGAAACTTACAATCGGAATTAGGAACAGCTGTTCTTAGAGTTGAACAAGATTATACAGAAATGAGAGATGTAATGCTTAATTCTGGAATGGCCGGTTTAAACTTGAGTCTTGTTTTTCATGAAGTAGAAAGGGAAGTCCGCTATATTAATGAAGATATTAAAAGAGGAAGTGGTTTAGAAATTATTTCCGAGAAAGTAAGAAATGTAATGTTGCTTTTAGATGGTTTTTCTCCGATTTTAAAACAACAAAATCGAAAAGCTGAAAACATCTCAAGTATCGTCAATCGAGTGAAAAATCTATCGAAAAGCAGATTTAAATATCACAATATCATATTTTCCAGCCCATTACTTGCTAACGAGGTTGAAGATTTTCAAGTTTTAGCTCAAGCGAATCTTTTAGTTAGTGCGATAAACAATATTATAGATAATTCTATCTATTGGACAAGAATAAAACAGGAAAAAACAGGTGAGAATCACAAACCATTTATTTATATCTCAACCAACACCAAAGATTTTAATGGTCCAACTTTAATAATAGGTGACAATGGTGAAGGTTTTAAATTACCCCCAGATGAATTAACCCGCCCATTTGTTACAACCCGTCCAGGTGGAATGGGATTAGGATTATATTATGCAAGCTTAGTGATGGAATTAGCTGGTGGTAAAATATTATTTCTTGATTCAAAAGATTATGAATTGCCTGAAAGTGTTACCGGTGCAGTTATTGCTTTAGAGTTCCAAAATGAAAAATAGGGTATTATGATAAAACCAGATTGTAAAATAATTGCTGTAGATAATGATCAGATAGAACTGGACCTATTAATGTCAACTCTTCACTTAGCAAGAATACCATGTATTCCTATAAAGTACAATAGTGGTGAAGATATTGCTATAAAATTCTCAGGTATTAGAATTGCTTTTTTTGATATTAATCTTGCAGAAGGTAACAATTCTGGTTCTCAATTACATAGTATAATTTCACATGCACTTTCTCAAATTCTAGATGAGAATAATGGTCCATATGCTTTAGTATTTTGGACTAAACATAAAGTAGATATAACTGATATCATTGCTTACATACAAGACCCTAAAAGAGATATAAACATACCTACTCCATTAATTATTGACAGTATTGATAAATCAAGGATTACAAGTATTGAAGAATTATTGCCTGAAATAAATAGGGTTTTATCTAACTCGACTCTTGAAATACTTTTAGATTTTGAAGAAAAGGCACAAAAATCTGCGTCACAAACGATAAATTCAGTTTTTTCAATTATTCCAAAGGGAGATGATAAGTGGGGGGATAACCAACATTTCAATGAAAATTTCAATATGATTTTTTCGAAAATAGCAGTAAGTTCATTAGGGTACAATCACGCAAAAGACAATCCGGATAAAGCTGTATATGAGGCTTTGGTTCCTATTATTTCCTATAACCTTTTAAATACTGTTGAGTCTAAATGGCAAACTGTATTAACAAAACTAGTTGAGTCTGACAACAAAAATCAAATTAAATATCCAAATGGATTTAAAGTCAGCAAATTAAATTCAATATTTCATATCGACAAAGTAATTGATAATAAAAGGAATAGAAGAGGAACAGTCTCTGAATACAAACACACTCCTATTGAGGCAAATAATCGATTTGATTACATAAAAAACATGTATGAGGAATGTAAAAATCTATTTTCTAAGTTTATCACTTTTGATGAGAGAAATACTCCTCCAATATTGAAAGAATTTATTAGATCAGACTCAAAATTTATTGTAATTGAAATAAGTTCTGCATGTGACTTTTCTCAAGAAAAACCTCGTAATAATAAATTCGTATTGGGAGTTCTTACTTCTTCAAAGTTTTATGAAAACATTGATAAAGAAAATATTAGTGATGCTGTTTTTTATAAAGAGTTGCCAATAATAAGTTACAACGAGGAAGACTTTAATCTTTGGTTACATTTAAACTATACCTTGAGTGATTTTGAGATAAATAAGAATATTGGTTCTCCTTTATTTGTGTTGAAAAAGGAAATTATGAATATGATCGGAAATCGATATGCTAATCATATTTCAAGAATAGGAATAACAAGTTTTTAAATAGCTTCCATTTAAGCTATAGAAATATAAATATTTGATTCATGATAAACTTTTCAAACTTTATATCCGAAGAGACCCCTCCCAAAGCAAATGCCATGATCAATACCTTCAGGGCATTTGGTTACAACTTGCAAACTGCCATTGCCGATATTATCGACAATAGTATTTCAGCAAAGGCAGATAATATCTGGATTAATTATGCGTGGGAGGGCGAAAAATCTTGGGTTACCATACTTGATGATGGTTTTGGTATGAACCATAGTTCTCTTGTCAACGCGATGACTCCAGGAAGCAAAGACCCGAATGATGAAAGAGATGAAAATGATTTAGGCAGATTTGGATTAGGTCTAAAAACTTCTTCCTTTTCTCAATGCAAAGTTTTGACTGTTGCCTCGAAAACTGAGGGTTATGCTGTTTTAAAAAGGTGCTGGAATTTAGATTTTGTAAATCAAACTGGTAAATGGTCTTTACTTGATTATATTTCTGATGAAAGCTATTTGGAAAAGCTTTCAGAAATGAAATCTGGAACTTTAGTTTTATGGCAAAATCTTGATAGACTAGTAGGAAATTCCATTAAAGAAAATGAAGCTGCCCGCATAGTTTTTCTTGAAGAATTTGCACTTGTTGAAGAACATTTGGCATTGGTTTTTCATAGATATTTACAAAAAAAGAAACTTAAATTATTTATTAATGGAATTCTGGTTCAACCATGGGATCCATTTATGAAAGAAGAAAATGGTGGACAGCTTATTTGTACAGAAGGTCCGGATTCAAGCAATGTAACAATAAAATGTTATGTCTTACCACATATCTCTAACATTGATGTTGAAGTTAGAAAAAAAGCCAAAACAGATGATTGGTACAAGTTACAGGGATTCTATATTTATAGAAATGAGAGGCTGCTACTTTATGGGGATTGGCTTGGTCTGTTTCCCAAAAATGAACATTACAAAAATGCCAGAATTCTAATTGATATTCCTAACAAGCTTGACCATCTTTGGAAAATAGACATCAAAAAAGCGACAGCAACACCTTCAATTTCCATACGAAAAGACCTTGTTCGTCTTGGTAAAATGACAAGACTTGCCGCTGCAAATATTTATCGGTTTAGAGGAAATCAAATCATGTTGGATGATTCTATTACAAGTTTTGATTTTCAATCTGTTTGGAAAGCGTCAAAGTTAAGAGATGGTTCAGTTAAATATTATATTAACCAGGACCATCCAATCATTGCACAGGCATTAGAATCTGAAAATATCAGTAAAAATGATTTAAAAGGAATTTTAAATCTTATTGGAAACACAACGCCAGTTGAATCAATTATTCAGAATTACAGTGAAAATCCTGAAAGCCTTGAATTGAGATCAGATAATAATGTACTCGAAGAAGGTACTATCTTACTGGCTAAACTTATGTTTGATTCATTGCTTCAATCAGGAATCAGCAATGATTTTGCTCTTAAGCAAATTTTTCATATTCAACCTTTTAACGAATACCCACAACTAATTGAATACCTTAAATAGAACCTTATGATTGAATCTGCCAGAAACATAGGTCACATTTTACTTGCCAAATATAACCGGAAAGATATTACAATTGATATAATAGTTGAGGAAGTTGAAAATATATACTTAATTCCAACATATAAAGACATTGATAAAGATGAACTAATATCCTTACTTGTTGGCGATTTTGAAATACATGCTAAAGAAGCTACACTTCTTGTAGCAGAAGATATTAAACCCTGGTTGTATGAAGAAAAATCGAAAATAAAACCGGAATTGTGGAATCGTTATAGAATATTTATGAATCAAAAGGATTCATCTTTTCCACTCGATAATTTGGATGATATTACAGATAAAATACTTGATAAATGCGTGAATCCAAAGACTAAGGGGCGTTGGGACAGACGAGGGATGGTAGTTGGAAATGTGCAATCAGGAAAAACAGCAAACTATACCGGACTAATTAACAAAGCTACAGATGCCGGATATAAATTGATTATAGTAATTGCCGGAATCCATAATAGCTTAAGAGCCCAGACTCAATTTAGAATTGATGAAGGTTTTATTGGAAGAGACAGTTCGGATTTCATCATTAAAAAGAGAAACAGTAAAATAGGTGTTGGTTTAATAAAGGCGGACACTGAAATTTATTCATACACCTCTACAGACAATAAGGGTGATTTTAACCGTGCAACTGCTACAAGATTAAATGTGCCAATTGGGGGTAAAAGTCCGACAGTTTTAGTAATAAAAAAGAACAAAAGTATCTTGGAGAATCTGATTTTATGGCTTCATAATTTTGCTACCGAAGATTCTGATGGTGACAAAAAGATTTTCGACGTTCCATTACTAATAATTGATGATGAGGCAGATAATGCTTCTGTAAACTCAGGGACAGAAACAGATGTTAAAACAATAAACAGATTAATACGTACTTTACTTACACTGTTTAATCAAAATACATTTATTGGCTATACAGCAACACCTTACGCTAATATTTTTATCCCGACAGCTTGGAGTGAAGAATTGGAGACTATGGTAAAGGATGTAAAACTAAAAGTGGGAGAAGATCTTTTCCCACGGGATTTCATTGTCAATATTCCCCCACCTTCCAATTATATTGGAGCAGTTAAGGTTTTTGGTTATGAAAATGATGAAACCGGCGAAGAATTTAATGGCTTAGATATTATTCGCTCGGCAGAGGATCAGGAACCCTATTTCCCACTAAAATTAAATAGTATAAATAAGGATGTATTACCGGATGATGTTCCTTCAAGTTTAAAAAGAGCTATCAAATCATTTATCCTTACCTGTGCTATACGAAGACTTAGAGGACAAGAAAATAAGCACAATTCTATGCTGATTCATGTGGCATTGTATGTGGCCTGGATTGACAGAGTCTCTTGGTTAGTTAACGAAATAATAAGAGATTATAAATTACAAATCCGTTCTGGTCAGGGTCCATTGATTGACCAACTGGAAGAACTTTTCATGGAGGACTTTGTGCCCACCACAGTTAATATCATTCAGAATCTTACATATAAAGATTATAAAATAAGAAAACACGAATGGGAAGAAGTCAAAGCTGTGTTAGTTGATGCAGTTATGAAAATTGAAGTTCGTGCAGTTCATGGAACAAAGAAAACGCGCAATCTGGAATTTCATAATATAGAAGATATTAACTATAATGATTATGATAATGGTATTTCTGTAATTGCTGTAGGTGGTAATCGATTAGCTCGAGGAATAACACTAGAAGGTTTGTCCGTAAGCTATTATCTAAGAACAACAAGGCTTTATGATTCGCTTATGCAAATGGGTAGATGGTTCGGCTTTCGACCAGGTTATGTCGATTTGTGCAGACTTTATACTACTGAACAATTGATAAACTGGTATCGTCATGTTACATTGGCTACAGAGGAAATGCGTGCAGATTTCGATGAAATGTCTGCGCAAAACAAAAGACCAGTCGATTATCAGCTGAAAGTTAGGACACACCCAGAAATGGTAGCCATCAATAGATTAAGCATAACAAGCGCATACAAAATGCGTGATACGGAGAAAATAAGTGTAAGCTATTCCGGGAAAACAATTCAGACTTATATTTTCGAAAAAAATAAATCAGTAGTATTAAATAACTACAAAAGTCTTACATCTTTGTTATCGAAGTTTTCTATTCCAGATAAAGCAGAAACTAATACAATTTTGTGGAGAAACATCAATTCTGATTTAATCGTGGATTTTATTGCTTCCTACAAGCAGAACTATTTCAATGATACTGTTTTGTGTAGCTATATTGAAAAACAAAGGAAAGGCGGTAAACTCCTAACCTGGTCAGTTGCAGTCATTTTAAATTCTCAGAACAATGTATCAGCAGGTGGAATATTAAATGGTTTGCCCGTTTCAAAGCACACTTTTAATTGGGCTGGTGGAAGTATCAACGGTGGACTTCCAGCTCGCAACTTTGAAGAAAAAATAAATACACTTACAGTTCAAGGTGGCAAAAACTCAATTCTTGATAAAAGAGCGAGAATGGTAGATTTAAATCTTGAAGATTTAAATCCGGCTGAAGATAAAATTAAAAAGAGAAGAAATGAATTAGAAACCCCATTATTAGTTTTATATCCCTTTGACCCGCGCATATCTGACCAATTAGAAAATGATTTACCATTAGTGGGCTATGGTGTCTTATTTCCAACTTTTCAGAACGAAATAAAAGTGGAATACGCTGCACGTCAAATATTATTTGATGAAGAAGATACTCAAGTTGATGACGATACAGATTCAGATGATGAGTAAATTGAGGGAAATTTGGGAAAACCAGGCCTGTTCTATAAAGAATGAAGTGATCAGGAAAAAAGTGGAAAGTATTCCAGGGTTAAACTGTTATGTAGGGACAATATCTTTTTCAAAAGCAAAGATTTTTTTGCTTGAATTAGATGCTTCTCTAAATGTTCATCCAAATTATTTAATGCGTTTTGTTGGTGTAGAAATTCAGGTATTACCTGAGAATAAAGGGAAAAAAGAATTAGCAATTATATTACTTGAAAATGATTTGTCAGATATATTCATTTATTTTATTGAAGACATTATTAGCTCTTTGACGAGTGTAAGTAATCAGGAGGATGCTATTTTAATTATATCAGGGAAAATAAATTATTGGAAAAAATTATTTAGCAAATTTATCGGAGAATTATTGACACCTCAGCAACAGCGTGGATTGTTTGGCGAATTGTATTTTCTTAAATTAATGCTTGATCATTTCAATAATGATGAGAAAGTAATCCATGCATGGCAAGCACCTACCGGAGCAAATCAAGACTTTTATTTTGATGGTAATACTATTGAAATAAAAACCTCTAAATCAAATACACCTTCAATCAAAATTTCAAACGAGTTTCAACTTGATACAACAGGTTTAAAAAACTTGTATATAGCATTTTACAAACTAAATGAATACCCAGGAAACGAATATACTTTATTAAGTATTATTTCAGAAATCAGATCACTATTAGTATTCAATGAAGAAATTCTAACTGAGTTTAACTTAAAGCTTGAAAGTCTTGGTATATCAATTGATAATGAGACTGAATATAACATTACTACTATTTCCGTTCAGGACGAAAAATACTACTTTGTAACTCCGGATTTCCCCAAAATCACAACAAAAAAAATTGATGATGCAATTTCAAAAGTTTCTTATGAGATTGCACCGAACAAATGCACCACTTTTGAAATTTCTCTTAAATCTATTATAAACGAACTTATAGGATGAGCACTATTGAACCTAAATCTAATACTGATTTTGAATTAGATTTGTTTATTAAAGACCTTTTCCATGAAGTACAGTCTTTGACCTATTCTGATGAAGACGGCGATTCAAAAGAAAATAAATTTACTGAGCTTGTAATGGAGGTTCTGTCTGAAGCAGGTGAGACTGAAGGGGTTCGATTGTGCTCTTATACCAAGGAAAATAAACTTGAAAATATACAATTTAAAATAAATGGTTATGCACTTGAGGAAGGATATGAAAATGTTGATATTTTTATTTCTCACTATGTAGATACAAATGAATCTTACAGGGTATCAAAAGCTGATTTTGAAAAACTTATTAAATGGTCTACTGGTTTTATAAATGCTGCTTTAAAAGGATATCTGGATGAAATTGAGCCTTCAACTGAAGCATATGGTCTAGCTACAATTTTAAGACAACAAAGAAACGAAATTGTAAGAATAAAAGTATTTTTTCTAACAAACGGAGAAATACCATGGGAGGTGCCTAAAGATTTCAAACTTAATAAACTTGAGGATATCCTATTCAAATTTGAAATTTGGGACATTGAACGACTTCATAGATTATCACAATCAAAAGGTAACAGAGAACCTATTGTTATTGATTTTGAAGAAATGCTTGGTGATGTTATTCCGTGTTTGGAGATGCCAATTAAAAATGATTTATATGAATGTTTTTTAGCAATTGTGCCAGGAAAAACACTTGCTATTTTATATCAGAATTATGGAACAAGACTTCTTGAAAGTAATGTAAGAGCATTTTTACAACAGACAGGAAAAGTCAATCAAGGAATTAGAGATACGATACGTAATAGTCCATATATGTTTTTGACTTATAATAATGGTCTTGCTTCGACAGCTCAGGAAGTAATAACAAAACGCACTGAAGATGGACAACTCGTTATAACTTCCATTAAGGATTTTCAAATAGTCAATGGAGGTCAAACAACTGCATCACTATTTCACACTTCAAAAAAATATAAAGAGGTGGATCTATCAAGCGTATTTGTTCAAATGAAACTTACAGTTATAAAGGATGAGGAAAAGAAAAATAAAACTGTGCCTTTTATCTCAAGATACGCAAATAGTCAAAATAAAGTTACAGAATTAGATCTAACCTCTAATAACCTCTTCTTACAAAGATTGGAAGAGTTATCAAGAACTACATATGCAATAAATAATGAAGACAGAAATAAACAATCTATCTGGTTTTTTGAAAGAGTTGCAGGCCAATATAAAGAAGCAATAAATAAGGAACCAACTAAAGGTAAACAAGAAGCATTTAAACTTAAATATCCCAAAAATCAATTATTAGTTAAATCCGACATTGCTAAAAATATTAACTTATGGAAAATGCTACCTTATCATGTTTCAAAGGGGTCACAGAAAAACTATATTATTTTCATAAGGGAGATTGATAAAGATTCAAAGAATGCAAAGGTTAGCAGAGTTTATTGGGAAGATATTGTTGCTAATGCTATCCTCTTTCAAGAAACGGATAAATTATTTGGGAGAAAAAATGTAAATGCTATTGGTGACACCAACATCAAATCACATACAGTTGGTTATGCACTTTCATATTTCCATTTCTTAACTAATAACATGCTGGATTTAGGAGCCATCTGGCAAAAACAAAATATTGAGGATGAATTGCTTATAGAATTAAAAAAACTTCTTCTTTTTGTATACAAGTTTTTTACAAATTTAGACGTTGCACTAATCAGTGAAGCGGCAAAAAGTGAAAGAACCTGGAATAAATTAAAAGAAAATGTAAATCATCCAATGAATATGGATGTTGTCAAAAAATATTTAATTTCAGACATCAATTTTAAAATTAGATATGAAACAAATTTTGATGACATTGAAGAGACAGCTAAATATGATACACTTCAAAAAATAACAAATCTGGGAGTTCGCTTTTGGGATGGCTTATGTCTTTACATGCTTAAGACCGATTGCTTAACCCCTGTACAACAAAATTACGTTTTAAGTATTAGAAAAAATCTACAATGGAATGGTGTTTTTACTAAACAAGAGATAGAAAAAGGAGGAATAATCATTGAAAAGTTAAACGAACAAAATATAGATTTTAACGATATTGAGTTATTGAGTAAAATTAGCATAAAAGATATTCTAGACCCTTCAATCATTTTCAATCGGTTAAAATTAATAGATGAAAATACCTGGAAAAAAGTAATTGCACTTGGCGAAAAAACAGGAAAACTTAACTACAATGAAATAAGTACTATTCAAACTGTAATACAACGATTAAAAAAACACGAAAATCTTGACTTAAAGAGGTTGCAGATTGTAAATGATGCATTGGATAAGGTCAAAAAATTCGGGTTGAATATTTGACACTGTGACTAGTCCTAAATTTTAAGTCATTAAGACAGGTCTCATGATCCTGTTTTTTGTTTACTTTTACTGTAAACCCATTTCAGGGCAAGACAGGACCTATACCCCCACAACCCCACTCCTCCTCTCCAAAACCGCCTCATCTCTCCAAATCCCATCCATTTTCCCAATCCTCTCTTTCACCCCAACCACCCGAAACCCAAATTTCTGATGCAACCCCAAACTTTTCAAATTTTCCGGAAAAATCCCAGACTGCAACGTCCAAATCCCATTAGCTTCTGATTCTTTGATCAATTCTTCCATGAGCTTACTTCCAACACCTCGCCCTTGAAAAGCAGGATCAATGTAAATGCTGACTTCTGCAACTCCGGCGTAGACGCATCTGCTGGAAACGTTGGATAATGCGCACCAACCGACTATGTGTTCACCAAGGATAGCCACCAACCGACAGTCTTTCCGATGTGCACTATCCCAGGCATTCCACTCTGGTGCTTTGGTTTCAAATGTGGCATTTTTGGTTGCGATGCCTGCTTCGTAGATGCGGGCGACTTCTGGCCAGGAGGCTGGAGTCATTGGGGATATCTGGATGGTATTCATGGCTAATTATTTATTCACCTATTATTTTCACTAACACTCGCTTTTTACGCATTCCATCAAACTCCCCATAGAAAATCTGCTCCCACGGCCCGAAATCCAGCCGACCATTTGTGATAGCTACCACAACCTCCCTACCCATCACCTGCCGTTTCAAATGCGCGTCGCCATTGTCTTCGTATCCATTATGCAGATACTGGTTGTGAGGCTTTTCCGGAGCAAGTTTCTCGAGCCATTTTTCGAAGTCGGCGTGAAGACCGCTTTCGTCATCGTTGATAAAAACGCTGGCGGTAATGTGCATAGCATTACAGAGAAGGAGCCCTTCGCGAATACCTGATTCTTTGAGACAGGCTTCAATTTGTGGGGTAATATTGATATACGCACGACGGGTTGCGGTTTGGAAGAAAAGTTCTTTTCGGTATGATTTCATAGTGTGTAGTTGAGTTTCAAATATACAACTTTCTAATTAAAAATGGGCTCAAAACACCTAGGACCTACGGTAAAAACGCAGTGATTTTTGGTACGGCCAGACCGTCGACGACTATGAGAAAAGCGTTAAAAAAACGGAACTGTAGAGAGGTGTCAGCTGGCGAGTCTTCCGGCCGCAGGCCGAGCAAGCGAAGCGCGGCGGCTCGAGCCAGCAGCCGAACGAAGTGTCGTTTTTAGCTTTTCGAATCGGAGAAGACGGGCCGGTCGTGCCAAAAATCACGCAGTGCTCACAGGATACTTCTCACCTTTATAAACCTATATATTGATATTTGCAACATCATTCTAATATTAATTTTTTTTTGATAATACTTCTGTATTTTAGTATGTTAATTAATAAAAAAAACCTCATTTAAATTGTTGCATTAAATGTGTATATTCATTTATATTGTATATTTGCAACATTATATGAAACACACGTTTACGACAAATTCGAACGAAAATGAAAACAATGGTAGGCAATAATCTGAAATTGTTTAGAGACGCCTCAAATTTCACACAGCAGGAAATTGCTGAAAAACTCGGTATTGACCGAGGGGCGTATGCAAATTATGAATCAGGAAACAGGGAGATGCCATTTAAGTTGCTAACACAGATTAGTAAGGTTTATGGCATAAACTTATCCGTACTCTTCGAGGAAGAAACGGCAACTCTCGAAAAAGATTTTATTTGCGCTTTTAGAAAAAGCAATGTATGTACTGAAGACCAAAGAGAAATCAACCTGTTTAAAACAGCAGTTAGTAACTACATGAAAGTAATAAACCTTTCAAAAAATGAGGCAGAATGTTAATCAGATAGAGTATTTAGCAACGCAGTTCAGGCAGGACCATATGATGGGTCCGTTTGATCCGATTAATTGCAAGAGGCTAATTCTTTCATTAAATATTTTCACCCTATATCGGCCAATTTCCGAAAACTTTTCAGGTATGTGTCTTAGAAATGAGGACTATCGGTTTATGTTGATTAATTCAAACCATCAAAGGGGCAGACAACATTTTACAATAGCACATGAGATTTATCATCTTTTTATTCAAAAAGATTTCACACCTCATATTTGCAATCCAGGATTTCCTGATCAAAGTGATCCTATTGAAACAACAGCAAATATTTTTGCAGCATGCCTTTTAATGCCAAAAGACAGTGTCTTTAGCCAGATTCCAGAAAAGGAAAAATTAGAAAAATCTGTAACCCTACCCACCATATTAAAATTAGAACAGCTTTTTTCAGTTTCGCACTCAGCCATGCTGATTCGATTGCTTGAATTGGATTGTATCACGAAAATCCAGAAAGAAAATTTTTCCAGGTTGCCCATAAAGAAAAAAACTATTGAGTATGGTTATGACCCAACTCTTTATGAACCGGGCAATGCCGGTCTGGTATTAGGTGATTTTGGAGCCAGAACAAAAGAGCTTTTTGATGCCGGGAAGATTTCCGAATCACACTACCTGGAGCTAATGCATGCAATAGGCCTTGATCCAACTCAAAACACGAATGAGTAAACGGACGAAAATAGTATTGGATTCGGATGTGATCATTCACTTTATTAAAGGTGGACAATTACCAATGATTCATACCATTTTCCCCGAATTCCAATACGTTATTATTGACACTCTATTAGACGAAGAACTTCGTAAATATGATTCTACCAAAAATTATCTGGATAAATATCTGAACTTATTTAAGGGCAACATCGAGGTCATTGAATGGAACCCGAATTATGAAATGACTATAGAATTAACCCTCCTAACAAAAAAGTTTGGTTTTGGCGAGAGTGTTTGCATGGTATTCTGTAAATATAATCAAGATGTCATTGCGAGTAGCAACATCAAAGATATCACTGAGTATTGAAGTCAGAATGGAATTACATGGATAACCACCATGGATTTCTTATGGAAAGCCCTTACGAGTAAACTTCTGACTGAAGAAGAATGTAATGAGTTTATTAAGAGAGTTCTAGAAGGAAGCAGTAAACTTCCCGTTAAAAATATTAAAGAGTTTCATCCCAGAAACTTGTTTTAGAGCTCCAAATTATACAAAAATAATAACCACCATCAAATATCTATAACCTTTATAAATTTTCTCCCCAAAGAATATGGAATTACTTTACCATGTTGTAATCGTCCAATAATAAGTAGTGTCTAAAATATAATGTCTTATTTTTGCCGAAATTATTTAGCACATACGACAAGTGTTCTTTGAGATTCTGAAAACGGATATAAGCATCAAAAGGTATCCAGTTGTACTTAATTCTACACCATAGAATTTCAATTAAATTCAACTCAGGAGAATAAGGTGGCAAAAAGAAAATCAATACATCTTTTTCTTTCCATTCCTCAATTTTATCCATGAATTTTTTTGATTTATGAATCGGTGAATTGTCAAGTATAACAACAGTCTTTTTATTTGTTTGTGCGACAAAACTATCCATAAAACTGATTACTTTATCCATATTAAAAGTAGTTTCGAGCATTTCAAAAAAGAGATTATTTCTACGTGTCATTAAACCAATTACATTTAGAAACTTTTCTTTTGCAGTAGGTAGTAGTATCGGATTATCTTTTTTTTGCCATGCATAAGGAACATTGGGCGTTAATCCAAAATGACTTTCAGCCCCAAAATAAAGATCTATATATCCATTATTTTCCAACACTTTAAGGGTCTCAATCTGACCTTGTTTAAGTTCAAACTCCTCTTTATTACGTTTACGTTTTAAAGATAATCGGGCTCTTTTCCAACTATAAGTGAGCATCTTTTAAAAAATTCTGCAAAGTCTTTTTGCAGATGATTATATTATGTTGTTCTTTAAAGTAGGAAACCACATTCTTTAAATTGCGACTGTGAAGTTCTACTTGCTAGGAAACCTCTTTTTCATAACCTTTCAGACGGGTTTTAACTCCTCTGCTAGGTATGATTCCGAGCGATTCGATACCCTTAAATTTCCAACTATCAAACCACTGTTCGATAGTTCTGCGAATTTACACATAAACCTTTGAAAGGTCTTTTATCGTGCGTTTTTGGTGTGATAAAAGAAGACATTGACTGCGTTTTCTTATAGTACTATCAGTACTTGTTTTGAAAAGCAATTCTAAGGCTTCAATTTCTTCTGTTTTCAGTATTATATATCACATATTGAGACAAATATAAAATATTTATTCGATATTACCAAGAAAATACGACATTATATTATTCTTATTACTTAATGTCTATTATTTGTTTATGCTCTTGATATTTTTTTAATGTGTGAATCCTGCAACTTATTCCCAGAGTTATATAACTTTTAATAATATCAGAGCACCTACCTTTGTTTCGTGATAACAAAGTCACAAAATTAAATTAATAACAATGAAAATTAAAAATTTAATTCCATTTACAGCCTTATTCATGGTTGGGTTTATGGGCAGTTGTTCAGATGCAATGGATCCGAGTTTAGCTTCGGGAAAGTTTTCAACAGATAATTCAGCTACTGTTGCAATGTCGAAATCGAATAAAAACAATCCAAAAGGTGGAGATTTGCAGGTTGTAAATCTGGGTGTTTCAGGCGAGTTTGTAATTCTGTCGAAAAGCGGTATTACCGATGTTTATAAATCTGCCGTTACCGGAGATATAGGTACAAGTCCGATTACCGGTGCTGCTATCACATTGGCATGTGACGAAGTTACAGGAACAATTTACACTGTAGATGCTGCAGGTCCTGCATGCGCGGTAACTGACGCAAGTCGTTTAACTACAGCTGTAGGCGATATGGAAACAGCTTATACCGATGCTGCCGGACGTTCTAACCCGGATTTCTTGGATTTGGGCGCCGGAGAGCTTGGAGGCTTAACGCTTACACCTGGCCTGTATAAATTTACGACTGCGGTTACCATCTCAACGGATGTTACACTTAAGGGTGGCCCGAACGCTGTCTTTATATTCCAGATTCCTGGAACCCTTACTATGAGTTCTGCGGTGATCATTACCCTGAGCGGAGGTGTACAAGCCAAGAATATTTTCTGGCAGGTAGCTGACGCCGTTACCTTAGGAACGACCAGTCATTTTGAAGGAACCATCCTGGGACAAACAGGTATCAATTTACAAACCGGTGCAACCGTAAACGGAAGATTGTTGGCACAAACTGATGTAACTTTACAAATGAATACGGTTACTCAACCAACTGCAACTGCAACAGTGACACACGGTCACAAATAAATTTTTGAATATATATAAAGAGAGGTTAACTACGGTTAGCCTCTCTTTGTGTTTTAAGCAACGTTAAGAAGATTGTAAATTGATAAGGTGGGAATTTTGTAACATTTTCCCGAAATAGTGTAACGCTTTCTTTTCAAAAAGTTTTCAACTTTGCAGCTTGGAAATTCTTTTTCAATTTACATTAAGTTTGCGAAATCGACAGAGTTACTTATTCTAACAGATAATATTCCTGCCATCTATGAAAAAAATATTTAATAAAATAAAAAAAGTATTAGCCATTTTTAGCCCGGGAATTATTACCGGTGCTGCCGATGATGACCCTTCAGGAATTGCAACATACACACAAACAGATGCTAAATTCGGTTATGGTCAATTATTGGATATTTTGGCGATACTGACCATCTAAATGTATAGTATAAAATAATGTCGTATAATTTTGTTTTTCTGATAGTCATTTTGTATATTTGTCTCACTATGAGATATATAACATTGAAAACAGAGGAGCTTGAAGCTCTGGATCTTCTTTATAAGAACAGTACTGACAACATGGTGAGAAAACGCAGCCAATGCCTTCTTCTATCCCATCAGAAACGAACGATCATCGACCTGTCGAAGATTTTCGATGTAAGCCGCAGAACGATTGAACGTTGGTTCGATGGATGGGAACATAGCGGTATGAATTCACTTGAAATGGTTCCCGGCCGAGGGGTCAAGACCCGCCTGAAGGGTTATGAAGTCGAAGTTGCCGAGCAAGTAGAACTTCATGGTCGTAACCTTAAGAATGTACTGACTTACTTCAAGCAACAACACAATATCATCATCTGCAAACAGACATTGCAGAATTTTTTAAAAGGTACTGGGCTATATATGGAGACGGATCAGGCTATCACTAAAGACCAAACGGAACCAAGATGAATTCGAACGTAAACAATCGCAAATAGAGACCCTTAAAATGCTGGAAGATAGCGGATACCTTGATCTGTATTTTGGAGATGAGAGCCACTTCGGGCTAACACCCAATGTTCCCTATGCCTGGCAAAAAAGAGGGCATCAAATTCTATTGCCATCAGCCAAGGGCAAATTCCTCAATGTAGTCGGTTTGATGACTCGTAAGAACGACTTGTTTTTCGAGATGCATGAAACGACATATGACGCGGACAAGTGCATCAGCTTTATGGATAGTTTTGTCGCACAAACAGTAAAAAAGACCGTTGTGATACTTGACAACTCGCCTATCTACAAATCCAGAAAATTCATGGCCAAAATCAAAGAATGGAAAGAACAAATGTTCTGATTTTCTTCTTACCTCCATATTCTCCCGAATTGAACTTGATTGAAATCTTATGGCGAAGGATCAAGTATCAGTGGATACCGTTTGATGCCTACCTCTGTTTTCAAAATCTCAAAGAACGCTTGTCGTTTGTTCTGAACAATGTGGGCAAACAATACGACATTATATTTTAGACACTACTTACACTAAAGAAAGACAACAAACTCACTGTTTTTTCTTCAAAAGTTGAGACGGATTTAATCCATCCCTTTTTTATCATATCAGCCAATGGAAATTTTCTTGCCCAATCAACTGAAGCAACTATAACTTCTCTACGTTTTACATGAGCGATGTATTCATCATAGCTTCGCTGATGATTCATCCAGAAATGAGCAGGTATTTTTGTTACATTCTCAAATTGGACGGACATATCAGGTGTAATTGCGCTTTGACCTTTCAAAACAGCAATAATTGTCTTTTCGGGTTTACCAGTGCGTACGGCAAATTCTTTTGGCCCCATGCCCAATTCCTGAAGCTTTTCTTCCAGTGTTTCTCCAGGGTGTGGATGAGACTGAGGAATGTATTGGTTTTGATTTAACATGGTTATTTTTCTTTGTGATAATTTACAATTTCAATAATTTCAACGCCAGTAATTTCTAAACAAATATATACTTTATAACTTACACTATCTGTTATTTATTAATATAAGTAACAACAATTATTTGTAACACCGCTAAACTTTTTCATCAATTTAAAAAACTATTATATTTCATAAATATAGACAACTACCATCACTCCCTGAACAAAACCCCACTCCATTTGTTTTACCCTAAACCACAAAAACAAAACCACAAAAACCTTCAGCCTATGTTTTCAACCACCGACCTGCACCCAATGATCGTGCACTTTCCGATAGCATTAGTCACTGTCGGATTCCTGGCAGAACTCCTCTCTTTATTTTTAAAAAAAGAAACCAGTTTGCCGAAAATCAGTTTTTATTTATTAATCTTAGGAACACTTTCAGCAATAGGAGCCGTACTGGCAGGAGGTTTGTTCACAAGCGAAATGTCAGGAGAAGCAGGAGTTGTTCGAGAGACACACGCACTCTTAGCACTAATTACACTAACACTTCTTATCATCACCTCCATCCTTCGAATCATTCCCCTAAACACAAAAAAGTCCTCTAAAACCATCGATCGACTGGCTTTTATATTTTATTTATTAGCAGTCATTTCAGTCAGCGCCACCGGATTCTTTGGAGGAACCCTCGTCTATAATTACATGATGCCTTTATAATTAACCACTTAAATCCAAAAAAAATGAAAAGAAATCTATTTGCCCTTACCATCATCGCATTGATGGTCTTTACCAGTTGCAACAATCCCAAACCAGTAAAAACCATCGAAAACCTCAAAGCAGGAATCATAGGAGAAACCACCGCAAGCAACAAGTATCTGGCTTTTGCTGAAAAAGCAAAAACAGAAGGTCTGGACACCATTGCCAAACTTTTTGATGCAGCATCAAAAGCCGAAGCCATTCACGCCGCCAATCACACAAAAGTACTGGAAAGTCTGGGTGTTAAAATGGAAGCTTTCACCCCTGAATTTGTAGTGAAAACCACAGCAGAAAATCTACAGGCTGCCATAGACGGTGAAACCTACGAAGAAACCACCATGTATCCCGGATTCCTCGAAGTAGCCAAAACAGAGAAAGTGGCAAAAGCAACAAAATCGTTTACCTGGGCTATGAATACAGAGAAAAAACACAAAGAATTTTACATCAAAGCACTGGCTGCGCTGAAAGCTCATAACACGGGCTCTCTCTCGTTCGATTATGCCGTTTGTCCTGTATGTGGAAATACATATGAAATGGCTAAAATTGATGCTAAGTGTGCTTTCTGTGGCACCTCCAAAATGAAATTCATAATGATTTGATAAAAATCAAACTAGCATCGATTAAAAAAGGATGCACTCACAAAAAAGCCCCTCGAACCGTTCGTCCAAGGGGCTTCTTTTATCAATTTCAACCGGATTTTTACCTTCTCCCGTTGTTTGGATTTGTCGTTCTTTCAGTAGAAGTCTTTTCTGTTTTTGCAGGAGTACTTTTTACAGGAGCAACCCTTTCCACTTTTACAGGAGCAGCCTTTACCACTTTTACAGGAGCAACCCTTTCCGTTTTTTGCTGCATTTGCCTTTCAACTTTTACCGGATTACCGATGGTTCGGCCATAATAGTTGGTATTTTGGGTTTTGGCGGGTTCAGTCGCTCTGGTGTCCGATTGTTGACGAGACGAATTTGGTGTTACAGTGGTAGGAGCATTTCTGGAACTGGCGTCCTCTCTGGTTTCTACTTTTACTTCAGCCTTACGAACAACTTGTTGATTGCTATTCCGATCATTCGGGATGACTCTTTCCCTACTCAGATTGTCATTTTCTTTTTGACGCTGAAGCTCTTCCTTCGGGTATTTGAAATTACGGTTATTCCGTATATTCTGATCATCCCACTGACGAGCCCTGCTTCTTTCATTTTCTCCCCAATAAATGGCACTTTTCCGATTTTCGTTAAAACCTCTCACGTAAGGAATATTGCTATGGTCGTAGTAGTCCCGATAATAATACCTCGGATAGTGTGAAACATAGTATTGATGGTGCAACCAGGGACGGTAAACCTCAACACTCAGCACAACAGAAAAACAATCATTCAGGTCAAAGCTCGAGTAAATGCCAGGTATAGACCGGGAATAGGACCACATTCCATCGTTCAGATAAATGAACTCGCTCGTTGAAAGATCGTAATAGCACTCAATATCAGGCAAATAGTAATAACGCGCCCCGGAATAATAAGGAGGAGCCCATTGCGGATTTGAATAACCGGTTTGTACAGGGGTTGTCTGCGTATACACACTGCATCCTGTAAACATAAATGCGGAAAGCAGAATCACCGCTACAACCGCTAATCCTTTAAATCTTTTCATCTTATTAATTATTAAGTTGTTGGATCAGATAAAAAATAGTTAACCGTCAAAACTAGTATAAATACAGTATGCAATTTAAAGATAAATTCAGTAATAATAACCAAATTAATAATCAAAAAGTTCTATATTGACATCTAATAACATTCCAGCCTTTTTTTTATATTTACATTACCAACAAAAAAACGAAAGAATATGAAAAAACAACTCTGGCTTCTTTCTTTGGTGCTACTTCTTGCACCTTCCCTATTTTCTAAAAATCCCGTCAAACTAAAAAATAAAACTATGAGCGTCTATAATTTCACCGTCGAAAACAGCAAAGGCGAAAATGTCAACCTCTCCGATTTCAAAGGCAAAACGTTGCTTATCGTTAATGTAGCCAGCAAATGTGGCTTTACCAAACAATATACCCCCCTGGAAGCTTTGTATGCAAAATACAAGGATAAAGGCTTCGTCATACTGGGTTTCCCCTGCAATCAGTTCTTAGGACAAGAACCGGGTAGCAACGAGGAAATACAGCGTTTCTGTAAACTCAATTATGGAGTGACTTTCCCCGTCTTTGGTAAAATAAATGTCAACGGCAAGGAAGCCAACCCATTGTATAAGTTCCTCAAAGAACAAACAGATGGCAAACGCATTTCATGGAATTTCAACAAGTTCCTGATCGACAAGAATGGCAAGATCATTAAACGCTATGCTTCAGGAGACCCACTGGAAAATTTAGAGGCAGACATCAAAGCTATATTGTAACGTGTTATGGAAACCAAAAAACTGAACGTACTAATTACTGGCTCAACCGGAATGGTTGGCGAAGGAGTCTTACTGGTCTGCCTGGAAAATCCTGCCATCGAAAAAATAACCGTCGTAAACAGACGGAGCCTTGGTATCACACATCCAAAACTAACCGAAATCATCCATCCGGACTTCTACAATCTCACCTCGATAGAAGATCGCCTGACGGGATTTGATGCCTGCTATTTTTGTCTGGGCATATCTTCCATTGGCGTGAACGAAACGGATTATTACAAAGTGACCTATACCCTGACCATGCATTTCGGTGAAACCTTAAGTCGGTTGAACCCCGGCATGGTCTTTTGCTACGTAGCAGGTGCAGGCACCGATGAAACAGAGAAAAGTCGTTTAAGCTGGGCAAGAGTCAAAGGAAAAACCGAAAATGACCTGGAAAAGCTCCCGTTCAAAGCAATGTACCGCTATCGGTTTGGTTTTATTAAGCCCGTCCCCGGACAAAAGCATATCAAATCCTTTTACAAGTACATCAACTGGGTGCTTCCATTCGGCAAGTTTTTCTTTCCGGAAGGATTCAATACCCTGGAAGAAGTGGCTTTATCCATGATTTATGTAACCTTGTTTGGCAGTGTAGAAAAGAAACTGGCAGGCAAAGCTATTGCCAGACAGGCAGAACTCTTTAAAAGACAGGATATTTAGCGTTGCTTGCAATTATACTCAACCCCTTATATCGGTTTCTTTGATCGCTCATACGTAGGTTTTGCGACAGGAAATGGCAAGGGTTTTACGTTTAGCTTTAAAGTTATGGAGTCCGGAGGTATAATAGCCACAGCTTCCGCTTCAGTTTCAGTTATTTCGAGTACTTCAAGCTTAATACTGGCGATGCCCTGTCTAATCATATCAATTTCCCGGGCTGCCGAATAGGTCAGATCTAGAATATGTCCTTTTCTGGGATAGAAGCGATCATTGACCTTGACAACCACCGATTTTCCGTTCTTCAGGTTTGTAACCCGAATAATCGTTCCAAATGGAATGGATGGGTGTGCTGCCGTATATTTGCCATTGTCTAGTCTTTCACCGCTGGATGTCTTTCTTCCGTTGAATTTTTTATTGTAAAAAGAAGCAGTTCCTGTTTGTTCATACAAGACCTTTTCGATGTCTTGCGCCTGAACAGAGATGAATAAAAAAGCGATGAAAAGGTATAGTAGACTGGCTTTCTTTGTAAAAATTAAGTCCTTTATCATTTATTTAAAATGTTTCATTTTTACAAAGATGTGATTTTTAGATTAAAGCCCCAAAACTATATGCATAAAACCGTATATTTTTACATTTTTTCAAGAATAATAACGACCCTTCACCGAAAAAACAGGATAAATCCAGAAAAAAAATAAACTCATACCGAAGATCAAGAATATTATTTCAATTGATTGCATTATTTAATAATCAAGGTTATCTTTACACGATTTATTAAAGATTACATTTCCTTTAGCACAACACCATGATGAAGAATATAATATCTTATCATTAATATATAATGCATATTAATTAACCTTATAAACATATGAATGAGCGCGATTTAGACATTGTTTTCGACCTGCTACTAAAAAATTCCAGCACTTGCGATTCCATTGTTGACCTCAATGGAAACGTTTATCGTTGCAATGAAGCTTACAAGAACCTGGTGGATTATTCTTTTGAGGAAATAAAAGGGAAATCAAATGCTCAATACGTTTCTAAAGAGGATTTGGAGAAAGAACTCGAGAATTTAAAAAAACTTATTTCCGGAGAACAATCCACACTTAAATACATATCTTCCAGGCTGACAAAAAGTGGAAAAATTGTATTAATTGATGTGACAGCAATAGCCTTCAAAGATCAGAAAGGCAATGCTACATTCATTCTAAAAAGAATTGAAGACGCTACAGAGATTTCACCTCTGGAACACTTGGAAAAAAACCAACAGCTGTATTTGAACACCATCATGGAAGATATGCCAATGAACATCTACTTCAAAGATCTTGAAAGCAGATTCATCCTGGTCAGCAAAAATGATATTAGCTTTTTAGGTTGCAAATCGATGGATGAAGTCCGGGGAAAAACAGATTACGACTTTTTTCAACCTGTGCATGCCGATGTTTGTATGAAAGATGAACAATATATCATCACGACCGGCAACAATATTGTTAAAGAAGAAAGAGAAGTCCATAAAAATGGCAGTGTCACTTGGGTATTGACTTCAAAATCTCCACTGAAAGATCTGAACGGAAAAATCATTGGTACTTATGGTATCTCCAGAGATATCACTGCTATTAAAATTGCCGAGGCACAAACCAAAGAAGTAAATAAAATGCTTGAGGTGAAAAACCTTAAGCTGAAAGAAACCATTGAAGAATTGAGCAGAACTCAAAACAAGCTTATTTTTGCAGAAAAAATGGCAGCTTTGGGTAATCTGATCGGTGGTATCGCTCATGAAATCAACACTCCCCTTGGAGCAATCAAGGCCAGTTCTTCAAATATCCAGGAAGTTGTCGATAAAATCAACATCGATTTGCCTTGGATCATTCAGAATGCGTCTCCCGAAGAAATCACTTGGTTGTTCAAACTGATCAATGAAGCTGACGCCAGGGATATTTCTGTCTTTTCTAAGGAAGAGCGCATGAAAAAGCGTGAACTCGCCAGCTTGTTTGAAGAGCATCATATTGAAAATGCACAAACGATAGCAGACACCCTTACCACCTTAAGGTTGACACAAACCAATGAAGAATATCTCGAACTTTTAAGTTTGCCAAATACACAGAACCTTCTTCAAATGTTGAAAGTCTTGTTCTCACTCAAACGAAATGCCAACAATATTTTTGTTTCAGTTGAAAAGGCCTCCAATGTGGTACGTGCCCTTAAGAACTACATTTACAAAAACGGTCAGGGTGAATACGAAGCAACCAACATTGTTGAAACCATAAACACGGTCTTAATTCTGACCGCCAATATGATTAAGCACACCAAGACAGAAATCGTCACTAAGTTTGATAACATCCCAATGATTTTCTGCAAACAAGATGAAATGTGTCAGGTTTGGACCAATATTATGACCAACGCCATTCAAGCAATGGGTGAAAGTGGCACCCTTGAAATTGGAATAGAAAACATTGACAAAGAACACATCAAAGTATGGTTCAAGGATAATGGTCCCGGCATTCCTGAAAGCGTTAAACCTCGTATTTTTGAACCTTATTTCACGACGAAATCACAAGGAATCGGTACAGGTATGGGGCTTGATATTTCAAGACAAATCATCGAATCACACAATGGAAAAATAGCTTTTGATTCCACAGTTGGAGTTGGAACAACATTCTACGTGATTATTCCAGTCAATCAGGAACCTTTAAATAAAACTCCAAAAAATCAATAATAAGAAGATGAAGCAAGCTATTATCTGTGTTGATGACGAGGACATCATCCTCGAAGCACTAAAAGACCAGTTAGGACCATTTTTTGAAAATCAATATTTGATTGAGACCGCTACAACAGCAGAGGATGCCTTAGATATTTATGACGAGTTGGTTGAAAGCGATTACGAAGTACCTGTAGTTATATCCGACTATTTAATGCCGGGTATGCGTGGAGATGAATTTTTGATTAAAGTTCATGAAAAAAATCCAAACACGTTAAAGATTTTGCTGACTGGACATGCCAATATTGAAGGCATCACCAATGCCATCAATAAAGCCAATCTTTACCGCTATATTCCGAAACCCTGGGATCGTGACGACCTTATCCTTACTGTTCGTGAGGCTGTTCGAAGCTTCCTTCAGGAACTTGAAATCAAGAAACAAAATATTGAGCTTGAAGCCATCAATGACAATCTTGAAAAATTGGTTGAAGAAAGAACAATGGAGTTGGAAAAGGTCAATGCAACAAAAGACAAATTTTTCTCAATTATCGCTCATGACCTTAAAAATTCCTTTAACGGACTTCTAGGCTATTCGGATATTCTGCTTTCGGATTTCGATCGATTTCCGGATGAAGAGAAAAAGACAATCGTTTCTGCCATTCGTCAAGTATCAGAGGGAACCTACAAACTTCTCCAGAACCTACTCGACTGGGCACGCGTTCAAACCGGCAACATTCAATTCGTACTGGAAGATTTCGACCTTAAGGCTTTTCTTTCAGATGAATTAAATTTACAGACAGAAATTGCTACAGAAAAGGGTATTAAAGTTAAATTTGATGCAAAAGATGATGTTACAGTCAGAGCAGATAAAAACATGCTTCTGACAGTTATTCGGAACATCATTTCCAATGCGCTGAAATACAGCAACAAGGGTGGAATAATTTCCATTTCACTTACGCATGATGATAAATTTGGAGTTGTTACCGTTAAAGATAAAGGTGTCGGCATCAGTACAGATAACATTAAGAAACTTTTCAGAGTGAATGGAAATTACAAGACTCGCGGAACCAACAATGAAGAAGGTACAGGTCTTGGTTTGATTCTATGTAAAGAGTTCTTAATTAAAAACTATGGAGACATCACTTTTGAATCCGAATTAGGAAAAGGTTCTATTGTAACATTTACAGTACCATTAAGCCCGAATGCCTAATTTTGGCCTGTATAAACAGCATTAAATTCCAATAGGAATTTAACTGATAAAAAAAATGAAGCCTTAATTGTTACCAGGATATGGAACAATTAAGGCTTCACTGTTTTAAAGATTATCTCTTTAAGATTTCCGTAAATCGGATGCTCCTTTTAGTATTATTTCTTCCCCTTCGCTCAGACCACTTAAAATAATATAACTATCACCAATCTTAGGCCCAAGTGTTACATCTCGGGATTTGAAAATTGTTTCATTCCCGACAATTTCTTTTACATAGACAAAAGAACGGGTATCAGTTCGTAAAACAGCAGATTGAGGAACAGACAGCTCATCACTGTATTTGGATAGATTTGCTTGCACTGTACCTGTGGCGTACATATCAGGCTTTAAGACACCGGATTGATTGTCAAATTCGACCCGAACTCTGGAGGAATGTGTCTTTGGATCTACCTTGGGATAAATAAACTGTATGTTTCCTTTGAATGTTGTGCCGGGTAATGTTTTACATGTGAATGAAAGAAGGTCACCTTTATTGAGAAACGGCAGGTCACTTTCATTTACATCAAATATGATCCAAACCTTCGACAAGTCAGCAATTTCATAAATAACTGTTCCTTTACTAATGTATTCACCATCATTCGTGTGTCTGGCCGTAACAACTCCTGGAATGCTGGCAATAATCTGTGTATTAATTTCAACTCTATCCTTTTTTTCAATGGCTGCAATTTGAGCATCGTTCAATCCAAACTTAATCAATCGCGTCCTTGCTTGGTTGAATTTTTCCAGATTTGATTTTTTATTCATTTCTGCTTCAAAAAAATCTTGTTGTGCAGATACATACTCTGGAGAATAAATCAGAGCCAGTAATTGTCCCTTCTGGACACTTTCGCCTGTAGCATTAATCATCATTTTATCCACTCGTCCTGAAATAGTAGCCACTTGTTTTTGTACCACCAGTTCATCCTCCTGAACTTTTCCGTATAAATAAATGTCTTTCATAGGACTTTGCTTGGTAACAATCGTAGTTGAAAGTTTAGCAAGATCCGCCGAATTATTTGAAAAACGGACTTCATTTGAATAATCAGTTTTCTCCACTTGATTAAGAGGAACTAAGGCTAAGTTACAAATCGGACACAGTCCGGACTCTGTCTTTTGAATTTCCGGATGAGATGAACATGTCCAGGTTGTTGCTTCCTGTGTCGTAATCGCTTCCGGATTGACAACCGGGGTAGATGAATGAAACAAAAACCAACCCAAAAAAATACCACATACAAAAATTAGAAAAAATCCTAAAATATTTTTTTGAAAAAAAGTATTCATGATTCAAATTATAAAAGGTACCTCAAATTATATGTAAAATTATCGTATTTTTATTATATAGCACTATTATTTCATCTTTTTATCTAAAAGACATTAAACCACCTCCTGCAGAGCAGGAGGATTTATTATTATTTTGCAGGCATAGCTTGCTAATCGCTCTTTGAAATGTTATCACGTCAGTCAAACAAGGTGAAATTTTCACCACTTGACTCTTCCTTTTTGTCCTGATCCTCTTGGTGTTTCACGTACCGGCAAATCATGTCCTCGTTGATTCCAACCGTGTTCACAAAGTAACCGCATGACCAAAAGTGGTTTCCCCAATAAGGCTTTTTCTTCAATTGGGGGTAGCTCTTGAAAAGCTTGATTGCTAACTTGCCCTTCACCACGCCCATCAGCTCAGAAACAGACACTTTCGGAGGTATCGAC
>Ga0209123_1000627_pt1 | contig 42666 bp, 29 predicted proteins | sample BarGraIncu00431A_FD_184500 | JGI IMG/M metagenome (GOLD analysis project Ga0209123, IMG submission 184500) | Arctic peat soil microbial communities from Barrow, Alaska, USA - Barrow Graham LP Incubations 004-31A (SPAdes) (version 2) | ecosystem: Environmental > Terrestrial > Soil > Wetlands >...
TATTGACAAGGTACAAATAATTGAGTATATTATAAGAAGTAATGCAAATGATTCGCAATGATTACGAAGAACCTTTTAAGAGATATTAATATTGAAGCGACCCAGGAGTTGATTTAATTGTTAAGAATTATAGATACTTTGAAGGTGATTTATAGGTAATGATTTAAGGAGTGAAAAAATATTGAAAAAAGTTATTGGTATGTTGATATTAACATGTATTATATTTACACTAGTTGGATGTTCAAAGTCTACACTTAGTATGAAAGCGGGAGCTACGAGTAATGTTAAAAGTGATAAGTCAAAGCTACAGGTGGTAGTGTCTTTTAATCCATTAAAAGAGTTTGCAGAGGCTGTAGGTAAAGATAAAATAGAGGTAACAACAGTAATACCAGAAGGTGTTGAGCCACATGATTTTGAACCGAAAATAAAGGATATGAAAAGTATAAGCGATGCTGATTTGTTTGTTTACTCAGGATTTGGAATGGAAGGTTGGGCCTCTAAAACTCTAAGTGCTATAGATAATAAGAATTTAGTTGTAGTTAACTCGTCACTTGGAGTAAATCCAATAAAAAGTCAAGATGATGAAGTTCAGGAACATGGACAATATGATCCACATATATGGCTTAGTCTAAAAGATGCCAAAATACAAACTAAAAACATAAAAGATGCAATGGTTAAAGCAGATAAGAAGAATGAAGGGTATTATGAGAAAAATTATGAAGAGTTTTCAAGGAAACTTGATAAACTTTATAGTGAATACAATATAAAATTTGCTGGGGTAAAAAATAAGAATTTTGTTACCGGTCATGCTGCCTTCGGCTATTTGTGTAGAGATTTTGGGTTAAAACAAAATAGCGTAGAAGATGTATTTGCAGGTGGTGAGCCTACTCCTCAAAAACTAAAAAAAATAGTTGAGTTATCAAAAAAATATAAGGTAAAAGTAATTTTCATGGAGGAACTTGCGAGTCCTAGAGTCTCTGAAACTCTTGCAAAAGAGGTAGGTGCTAAAGTGAAAAAGATATACACAATAGAGAGCAATGAAGAAAATAAAAGTTATATAGAAAGTATGGAAGAAAATTTGTCTGAGATATATGATAGCTTAAAATAATAATTAACCCTCGTCTTAAATTAATTAAAGCGGGGGTTAATTACTATTTAAAATCATTTATATTAGTCTAAAAACATTTATATTAGTTTAAAATTCGTTTGTGTTATTAGTATTACAAACAAAATGTAGTGCAGGTTATATATGATATTGTAAAGCTGTGTAATATTATGTATAATAAAAATAATGCATCTTAAATGGATTTTAATTGGGGAGGAATAGCTATGAATGTTTTTTTAGCAAGGCAGCCAATTCTTAACAAGTTTAATAAATTGTTTGGATATGAATTGTTATTTAGAGAGAGTGAAAAAAACATATACCAGGGTGAAGATGGAGATAAGGCAACTATTGAAGTTATAAAAAATAGTTTTGTAAATATAGGAATTGATAAAGTGGCAGGAGGTAAAAAAGCTTTTATCAATTTCACCGAGAACATATTAAAATCTGATATTTTTACAATTTTATCACCGGAATCAGTAATAATTGAAATTTTAGAGGATATAGAACCTACTGATGAAATAATAGAGTTGTGTAAAGGTTTAAAAAAACAAGGGTTTCTTATAGCCTTGGATGATTTTGTTTATTCAAGTAAGTATAAAAAACTTATAGAGATAGTGGATATTATCAAAGTGGATTTTAGAATAACTAAAGGCGATGAGCGAAGGAAAGTAATTAAAAAGGTGAACTCTCCAAATATAAAGTTTATTGCAGAAAAAGTTGAAACTATGGAAGAATTTCATGAAGCTGTATCATTTGGATATACATATTATCAAGGTTATTATTTTAGTAGACCATTATTAGTTTCAGGAAAAAGAATATCTGAAAACAAGGCTGTTTATATGAAATTATTAAAGGAAATTAATAGTTGTAGTTTTAATATAGATAGAATAGAAGAGTTAATAAAAAGAGATGTATCATTATCATTCAAACTCTTAAAACTAATAAATTCAGCAAATTATGTTTTTAGAAGTAAAATAAAATCTATTAAACAGGCATTGGCACTCCTTGGGGAAAAAGAAATAAAAAAGTGGTTATATTTAATAGTTTTTAAAACAATTGGGGAGGATAAACCTGAAATTATAGTAATAGAATCTTTAACAAGGGCAAGGTTTGCAGAATTAATTGCGAGTAAGGTTACAATAGGAGCTAATTCATTTAATGCTTATTTAATAGGTCTATTATCTATGGTAGATGTGCTTTTAGATGGACCACTTGATCAGATACTTGAGGAATTATTATTGCCAATTGAAGTAAAGGGTGCATTAGAGGGGACTTGCAATAATAATTATAGAAAATTACTTGATTTAATTATAAGCTATGAAAAAGGTGAAACGAATGAGGTAACAAAAATTTCAAAACAACTAGAATTAGATGAAAACTTGTTACCTAATGCATATTATGATGCGATTTTTTATGCCAACGAGTAATCATTGTCCACCCCATATATACTAATTATTTCTCAAAAAAATATTACTACTCAGATATTCATTATAGAAAATATCCGAGTAGTAACAAATAATCAGTATTTATTTACTAAATTATTCAAGAGTATAACTTTGACTATTCTTCGCCAAACTTATTTTCTACAAGACTTAGTAAAGCAGCCATAGCTTCTTTTTCGTCTGCTCCATCTGTAACAATTTTAATTTCTTCATCTTTTTTCAAACCTAAACTCATTATGTTTATTATAGATTTTGCATTTGCAACGCCAGTACCATGTACAATACTAACAGTACATTTAAATTTGCTTGCAGTTTTTACAAAGATAGAAGCTGGTCTTGCATGTAACCCTTGTTCATTTAATATTTTAACTGTTTTTTCCATTGATATAGCCTCCTAAAATTAAAATGCTTACTCATCACCTATAATTTTCCTGATATTCTAAAAATATAAGGAAGATTCCGCTTTTATAAGAATCGATTGTTAAAGTTGTAGTAACTGCGCCTATATTGTAAAAAATGTAAATGTTTTCTATACATCATAAAATGCAGTATGTAATTAGTATAACATATTTAGCTATCATTTATTATAATTTTAATTTGAATTCTTGTAAACATTTTTTAATTTCATTTTCGGATTCTGAAAAATTTTATGTTATAACTTTTAACTTTAGCTGTACATAGCCTTATATCACGCGAATTGTTTTTATATTTATCGTAGTCTTTTTCTAACAATTTCCATATTATATCCTCTAAACCAACTTCTTTTAATATTAAAGCACATACATCATAACGGTTCAAATTGTTATGACTACTGATGTGATAGGTACCATATGGAATCTTAAATATTTATGGAAACTGGTCAATTACTTCATAAACATAAGTTAACTCTCTATATTGGTACTCTAGGTATTATCTTTTTATGCATTTTTATTAATGTTTTTAAAAGTATCTTAAGTATTAATTATTGATTTGCATATTATTTATTGATTTGCATATTATTTATTGTTTTTTATTATTGTTTATTGTTTATTCCTATTGTATAATTAAATTAAGAAAAATTCAATACGCAATTACAAATAAATTATGATTGGTAGTTTTGGAGCAATAAAATAATATTAAAATAATGGATAGATTTGAAAATGAGAATGAATATTATCAAAAAGGATAAATAATCTAAAAAGTAAATCAGTCAGTGTATAGGTATGTACACTAGATATATAAAGGAGAAATATTATGGAAGATTATGAAAAAATGCTAACGGATATAAAAAAACAAGAGGAAATGCTTCAATTTACTGAGTTCACAAGTGAAACAGCACTACAAATAGGAATTAAGCTAATTGAGAAAGCAAAGAAAGAGAATTTGTTTTTAGCAATTGATATTACAAAGAGTGGGCATCAATTATTTCATTATGCATTTGAAGGAACTACGCCAGATAATGATGCTTGGATTATTAGAAAGAATAGGGTTGTCAATAGATTTTGGACTAGTTCTTTGTACATTGGCACCAAGTTAAAACTTATAGACAAAACAATTGATCAAAAGTATTTTATTTCTGATATGGAATATAGTGCTCATGGTGGAGCATTTCCAATAATAATTAAGAATGTGGGGGTTGTAGGAACTATTACCTCTTCAGGTGCTGAGCAAATAATAGAACATAACTTAATCGTAGAGGTATTAACAGAGTTTTTAAATAAATAATATTACCTTATGGATGTTTTTCAAAATGTGAAAAGAATATACTAAATAATTAATGAATGATTAATAGGGTAAGGTGGGGATACTATGTTTGCAGAGGAGAGACTAGAAAAAATTATTCAACTATTAAATGAAAATCAAAAGGTAGTTGTAAAGGAACTAAGCAAAAGGTTTGATGTAACAGAGGATTGTATAAGAAAAGATCTAAAAACCTTGGAAAGACAGGGAATTATTAAAAGAACTTATGGAGGCGGAGTACTAAATAGGAAGTTTGCACCACATGATGATATTTTGAGTCGAGTGAATATTAATTTAGAAGGTAAAATAAAAATTGCAGAAAAGGCTTTTGAAATTATAAAGTCTAGGGAAACAATTTTTTTAGATATATCATTGATAAATATTTTAATTGCAGAGAAAATTGCAAAAGGCAATAAAAAGCTTTTAGTTATAACTAATATGATTGATATTATTAGAACATTTTCAAAATGTGATCATGTAGACGTAATAGGCACTGGTGGAGTGTTTAATAAAGAAGTAAATGGTTTTGTAGGATCATCAGCTATAGAGAGTATATTAAAGCACAAGGTAAACAGAGCCTTTATAGGTAGCTGTGGGGTTAATATGTTTGATAAAAGTATTACAACCTATGATGTTGAAGATGGGAACACAAAAAAAGCTATTATTAGTTCGGGGAAAAAAGTTTATTTAGTGATAGAAAATAAGAAGTTTTATTATGATGCAACTTATAAATTTGCAGAAATTTATGATGTAGATGCAATCATTGTAGATGAGGCGCCAGATGAGAAAATTAGCTCGGAATTAGAAAAGATGAATATAGAGCTAATCTAAAATTATAGTAAATAAATATTTTTAGTGGTAATCTTTCTTTAATGATATTAATATGAAAGCGGGGTATAAATTTATGAAAAAAATAAATTTTGCAATGATAGGATTTGGTGGGATAGCGAAAACACATTCATTAGCAGTCTATGATGCTAATTTAAGATATTCACTTCCTTATGAGTTAAATTTAAAATACATTGTAACCAGGGATCCTATGACTCTTCCTATTGGTGGAGTTATAAATGTTACAGACATTGAAGAGGTACTTAAGGATGAAGAGGTTGATTTTATTGACATATGTACACCCAATAATGTGCATTTTGACAATGTGGTAAAGGCAGTTAAGTACGGTAAAGCTATTTATTGCGAAAAACCCCTAGCAACGAATCTTAGAGATGCCGTGGAAATGTCAAGAATTGTTAAGGAAAACAATATAATAAATGCCGTAGCTTTAGTTTATAGATTTATGCCAGCTCTATCATTACTAAAAGTAGAACTTGAAAAAGAGACCATAGGTAAGATTATAGATTTTAAAGTAAGAACTTATCATGATAGTTATTTAAATGAAAATAAAAAAGATACTTGGAGAACTGGAAAAAATTCTGGTGGAGGGGCACTACTTGATTTAGGTGTTCACCTAATTGATATGATACAATTTACTATAGGAGATATAGAAGGAGTAGATGCAAAATCTAGAATTTTCTTTAAAGACAGATCAGAAGTGGATGAAATTACAAATTGTGATTTTACATTAAAAAATGGCGTAATTGGTAGCCTTGAGGTTTCAAGAGTATTTACTGAAAGAGAACAAACAGATGATTACGTAGTTTATGGAAGCCACGGTAGCATAAAAATCAATTTTAACAATCCATATGAGATTGAAGTATATAGTTATGAAAGCAATTCAACATGGATAAAAAATGTAGCACCAGGTGATAATTCGTTAAAATATTATGCAGATAAAAGGAACTCTTTAGGATATTTCCAAAATTGTCATACAGCTTCCCTTATAAACTTCGGGAATAAAATTTATGATAATTCATATGAAAGCATAGCTGCTGACTTTGAAGATGCATTAAAATGTCAGAGAGTAATTGACAAGGTATATGGGAGAGAGGTATAAGATTTATCCTACATGGCTCCAAATAAGAGTTTAAAACTTGGAATTAAATTAACATCTTTTTTAATAAACTAGAATTTAGTGAATATGGGAAGACTATAAATATAATTTAAAAAACTTAATATTTAATGCCATGATACGTTTAAATCCTAGGAAAAAATCTGTTTTTGTGATATATTTAGTAGATATACATAAAACTTACAAGCGACTGAACTTACATGTGATTTGGCTTACTCTCATCCAACCTTTCTCGCAATCAAATTTACGAGTAAGATTGTTATGTGGAAGTCTTCTTAATGCGAGAGTCCTCTTACGTGTAAGATAATTTACGAGTAAGAGGATTCTTGAGTAATCTGGATTACGGTAGGGGATATTACAAGTTTGCTAGATTAAAAGGAAGGTGCCAAACATGGAAACTAAGACCAGTTCATCAAATTTTATAAGAAACATTGTTATGGAAGATATAGAAACAGGAAAACATAAAAAAATAATTACTCGTTTTCCACCGGAACCAAACGGATATTTACATATCGGGCATGCAAAATCAATTATTTTAAACTTTCAATTAGCAGATGAATTTAACGGTACTACTAACTTACGTTTTGATGATACTAACCCAGCTAAAGAGGATAAAGAGTACGTTAAATCTATAGAAGAAGACGTAAAATGGCTCGGATTTAAGTGGGATAATTTATTCTTTGCATCAAATTATTTTGATGAAATGTATAAGCGTGCCGTGTTATTAATAAAAAAAGGTAAAGCTTATGTTTGTGATTTAACAGCTGAAGAAATGAAAGAGTACAGAGGGACTTTAAGAGAACCTGGAAAAGTTAGTCCATACATAAATAGAGCAATTGAAGAAAATCTAGACTTATTTGATCGTATGAGAAAAGGTGAATTCCCTGATGGAGCAAAGGTTTTAAGAGCTAGAATTGATATGACTTCTCCTAATATAAACATGAGAGATCCAGTAATTTATCGTATATCTCATGCAATTCATCATAATACGGGAGATAAATGGTGTATTTATCCTATGTATGATTATGCACATCCAATAGAAGATGCAATTGAGGGAGTTACACATTCAATTTGTACTTTAGAATTTGAAGATCACAGGCCTCTATATGATTGGGTTGTAAATAATTGTGAAATGGAAAATAAACCAAGGCAGATTGAATTTGCAAGATTAAACATAACAAATACGGTAATGAGTAAAAGAAATCTTAAGCAATTAGTAGATGAACATATAGTAGATTCATGGGATGATCCACGCATGCCAACTATAGCTGGACTTAGACGTAGGGGTTATACACCAGAATCTATACGTAATTTTTGTAGAGAAATCGGAGTTGCAAAAGCTAATAGTAAAGTAGATGGTCAATTACTTGAGCACTTTATAAGAGAAGATTTAAGCCCTAAAACGCTTAGGACCATGGCAGTTTTAAGACCCTTAAAAGTAGTTATAACAAATTACCCAGAATCTCAAGTTGAAATGCTCCAAATTGAGAACAATCAAGATGACCCATCCATGGGAACTCGCCAGGTGTCATTCTCAAGAGAAATATACATAGAAAGAGAAGACTTCATGGAAAATCCAATAAGGAAATACTTTAGATTATTTGTGGGTAATGAAGTAAGACTAAAGGGAGCATATTTTATTAAATGCAATGAAATGGTTAAGGATGCAGGCGGAAATGTATCCGAACTACATTGTACTTATGATGTGGAGACTAAGAGTGGTAGTGGATTTACAGGAAGAAAAGTTAAAGGAACAATTCATTGGGTAGATGCAATAAATGCACTTCCAGCAGAATTTAGATTATATGAACCTTTAATTTTAGATGATGAGCAAGAAGAAGGAAAAACTTTCCTAGATCAAATAAATCCAAATTCTATAGAAATTTTACAAGGATTTATAGAACCAAACATGAAAGATTCAAAACCAAATGATAAATTCCAATTCTTTAGACATGGATATTTCAATGTGGATTATAAATACACAACTGCAGATAAATTAGTGTTTAATAGAATAGTGTCTTTAAAAAGTTCTTTCAAAATCAAAAAATAAATTTTCTATAATATTAATAAGGCAGCACAAGAATTTATCTTGTACTGCCTTATTTGTTATATTACTTTAGTTATTATAACAATTTAGTATCGATTTCGTCTTTAATTCTTGTAATAAATGAGTCAAGAGCAATAGCACCCTCATCAGCATTTTTACGACTTCTAACAGAAACTTCGTTAAGTTCTGCTTCTTTCTCTCCAACTATTAGTAGGAAAGGAACTCTTTCATTACGAGCTTCACGAATTTTATATCCAATTTTCTCTGCTCTAAAGTCAGCTTCTACTCTAATTCTAGATTCTTTAAGTTTTGTTACTACCTTCTGCGCATAATCATGATATTTCTCAGAAATAGGTAATACTTTAACTTGAAGTGGTGCAAGCCAAGTTGGGAAAGCTCCAGCATATTTTTCTATAAGCGTTGCAAGAGTTCTTTCGTAACAACCAATAGAAGTTCTATGGATAACATATGGACGTTTCTTAACTCCATCTTTATCAATATAAGTCATGTTAAATCTATCTGGTAGTTGAAAATCAATTTGAACTGTAATTATAGTATCTTCTTTACCAAAAACATTTTTGATCTGTAAATCAAGTTTAGGACCGTAGAAAGCAGCTTCACCAATAGCTGTTTTATAGTCTATTTTAAGATCATCTAGTATGACTTTCATCTTAGATTCAGTTAATGCCCAAGCCTCTGGGTTATCAATATATTTTTCTTTATTATTAGGATCCCATTTAGAGAATCTGAAAGTTATATCTTCTTCGATTCCAAGTGTTTTGAGCATAAAGTGAATTAAATCTACAACGCCTTTAAATTCATCTTCTAATTGCTCAGCAGTAACAACTAAATGACCTTCAGATATTGTGAACTGACGTACTCTTGTAAGACCATGCATTTCACCTGAGGATTCATTCCTAAATAATGTTGAAGTTTCTGCATATCTAATTGGAAGGTCACGATAACTTTTTTGATCTGCATTATAAATAGTAAATTGGAATGGACATGTCATAGGGCGAAGCGCCATAACATCCTCACCTTTGGATTCATCCCCAAGAACAAACATTCCATCTTTATAATGATCCCAATGACCAGATACTTTATATAATTCACTTTTAGCCATTAATGGAGTCTTAGTTATAACATAACCTCTTTTTTCTTCTTCATCTTCAACAAAACGTTGTAATAACTGAATTACCCTTGCGCCATTAGGCATTAGTAGAGGTAAACCTTGACCTATCATTTCTGATGTAGTAAAGAATTTGAGTTCACGTCCAAGTTTGTTATGATCTCTTTTCTTAGCATCTTCCATTTTTTCTATATGAGCATCTAAATCAGATTTTTTTGTAAATGCAGTTCCATATATACGGCTAAGCATTTTATTTTTCTCATTACCTCTCCAATAAGCTCCTGCAACTTGAGTGAGTTTAAAGGCTTTTATAGGTTTTGTTGACATTAAATGTGGACCTGCGCAAAGATCTGTAAATTCACCTTGTTTGTAGAAAGATAAACTTGCATCTACTGGTAGGTCTTCTATTAACTGAACTTTAAAATTTTCATCTAATTTACCCATGAAGGCTATAGCTTCAGCTCTTGGAAGCTCAAATCTTTCTATAGGTAGGTCTTCTTTAACAATTTTTTTCATTTCTGCTTCAATTAAGTTAATATCTTCAGCAGAGAAAGAATTTTGTTTATCAAAATCATAATAGAAACCATTATCTATAGAAGGTCCAATGGCAAGTTTAGTATTTGGGAATAATCGCTTTACTGCTTGAGCTAAAATATGAGTAGCAGTATGTCTAAATGCTTTTTTTCCTTCCTCACTATCAAAAGTTAATATACTAAGTTCACAGTCCTTAGTGAGTTTATAACGTAAATCTACAGTTTCACCATCTACCATACCGGCACAAGCGACTCTTGCAAGTCCCTCGCTAATATCCCTCGCAACTTCAATTACAGTTACTTCAGATTCATAAGACTTTATTGAACCATCTTTTAGTTTAAGATTTATCATGTACATTGCTCCTCTCTTTTATATACTTGTTTAAGGTTATAATTATAGAAATCAAAAATATTATCAACAAGTTTGTAAACTTATATTTTTTGAAAAATAAAAAAACCCCGTCTCAATTCTAACTATAGAATTGGGACGAGATTATAATTTCCCGCGGTTCCACCCAAATTGTTTATACAATAAACCACTTAATAATTATAACGGAATTACCGGGCTTTATTAAAGCCGCTCAGAGGTAGTCTTCAGCTAATTTCATTTAAAAATACTTCCAGCTAATGTATTCTTTCTCTGTAAATGAGTTATTGCTTACTTTTCTCATCGTAGTATTTATTTATTAATTTACATTAATTATATCACTTGAGGTATATATGTCAAGATAGGTAAATAGATTAATATGTAACTTGGTACAGTTTTATGGTGTTTGTAATACAAGTTATAAATAAAAAATAATAATTTATTAAATTTTAAAATAGGTATAGATAATAAAATATAACCTTTTAATTAATTATAAAAGCTGTAATTTGTATAATTATGGATTTTTATTTTTATATCATTTTATATTGAAATTATAGAATATTGAAATTTTTAATCTTTAATATGCATTATATGCAAATATTGGTATAATAATATTACTATTTTATTAAATATAAGTAATTTATGCTAACATTGTGTAATATACATAGTAGCACACAAATGACTAACGTTTACATGAAAAAATAAGCTTATATTGTAAAAAACTATTAATAAAAATGCAAATTTTACGATAATTATAGAAAGATCATTATTAAGAAACTTTAGGATACAGAATATATAGAAAATTATACAAATTGATTCGTATGTGATAACTGGAGGGATATAAGTGAATGTAAAAAAAATTGCTAAAACTAAAATAAGTAAGTTCATGAAACAAGTATATAGAATTTTTTCAAATATATTAACTAAAAAAGATAGAAAACGATTATATGAACTCCCAAAAAGTTATAAAAAATCACATGTTAAATGTGGACAAGCAGTAGTTGTAAATGAGAAACTAAGAGTTCAATATGATGAAATTCATGAAAAACTAGCTATAATTGAAAAAAGCGAAGAAAGATACAAATTGAGTCTAGATTCTACTAATGATGCTATGTGGGAAATTGATCTAATAACTAACATGTTTTCTTCATCTAATAAATTTAATGACATTACTGGATATGAAAAAGCGTCAGAAAGTTCTATTGAAGATATTATTAAACTCGTTTTAGAAGAAGACAGGAAAATTGTAATAAGAGATTTTATTGATCTCATTAAGGGCAAAATCTTATATTATCAATGTAGATTAAAACTTAACTTTAATGGAATAGACAATAGATGGTTTTTAATTAGAAGTATGTGCCTTAGAGATATAGAAGGTGCTTCAATTAAAATTGTAGGTTCTATTTTAGGAATAGCAAATCAAAGAAATTTTGAAGAAGAAATTAATAAATTAAAACATTATGATATATTAACAGATACACCTAATAGAAAATTATTTATTAGTACATTGGAAAGTGAAATTATTAAGGCAAATGGTATTAGCAAGAAAATTAAACATGCTGTGTTGTTTATTGATTTAGATAATTTCAAAGAAATTAATGATACTTTAGGCCATAATTATGGGGATGAACTATTAATAAACGTTGCAAATTTGATTAAAACTACTATGGCTGAGGGCGACCTCGTTTCAAGGGTAGGTGGGGATGAATTTTTTATCTTAATGAAAAATATTAAAGAATACTCTGAAATAAGTAAATTATGTGTAAGACTACAAAGCTTGTTAAACTGTGCGATAAGAATAGACGAAAAACATGTATATACTTCAGCAAGTATTGGCATTACAATTTTCCCAAATGATGGATATGATACTAACATATTATTAAAAAATGCAGATACTGCCATGTATAGTGCTAAAAATAATGGTAAATCAAGGTACTCTTACTTTAATGAAAGTATGAGTTTTATAATTGTAAGACGCGCTGAAATAGAAAAGGGATTAAGGAATGCCTTGGCAAATAATGAGTTTGAGATGTATTATCAACCACAAATAGATATTATAAATAATAAATTAAAAGGTTTTGAAGCACTTTTAAGATGGAATAGCGAAAAACTTGGTAAAGTATCACCTGCAGAATTTATACCTGTTGCAGAGCAAAGTGGACTAATAGTTTCTATCGGAGAATGGATTATAAAAATGGTGTGTCTTCAAAATAGTTTATGGAAAAGCAAGGGTTACTTATATGATACTATTGCAATAAATTTATCTGGAATACAATTGCAGAATGATAATTTTGAGGAAAATCTAAAAAATATAATAAATGAAACAAAGATTGATCCAAAGTTCATGGAACTTGAAATTACAGAAAGTATCTTCATGAAGGATTTTGAGCGAAGCATTAAATTACTAACTGCCATAAGGGATCTAGGGATAACTATTGCTTTGGATGATTTTGGAACTGGATATTCATCGCTTAGTTACTTGAAACGACTACCTATAAATACGTTAAAGATAGACAAGTCCTTTATTGATAATATTGATACAAATGAGCGAGAAAAAGTTATTGTAGACGGGATAATATTACTTGCGCAAAAAATCGGCTTGGACGTAATTGCGGAAGGAGCAGAGACAAAGAAGCAAATTGAACTACTAAAGGGAATGGGATGTAATCAAATACAAGGTTATTATTTTAGCAAACCCCTATCTGCATGGGAAATTGAAGAAAAATTTTTAAGTACTAATTGTATTATTAGTTAGAAAAAAAGAAATCGAGGAGAGAATAGGGACGGTTAACATTTAATTAAAATAATCAAGGATTAATTAAAAAGGTAATGCAAAAGGGACGGTCAACATTTAATTAAAGAATAATTAGAAAGCAAATGAAGATTATAGAGCTATTATGAACAATTGTGGATGTGGACAAGAATTATTTCCTCTTTATCCAGATAAAGCTCTTTATGAAAACTTGTATAATAACATTATTTAACGTAATATCATGACTCAGTTTTATCATCAATCATTTAAATATTATATTTTAATAGGCTTGTCCTATGATTTCAAATTAATAATATTTATTATTATTTCCTTAATTTTTTTTACTTATTATATTAGATTAATAGGTGGACCATAATTAAGCATAACATTTAATAAAATCATTAATAATATTTTCGAATTTTTCATCTGTACCAATCAATTCAATACCAATAGTGCTTAACTTTGATACTCTAGCCTGTGTAATGTTACCAAGTGTGCTGGATATATCGCTGGATTTAAAATTACAGAGACTCCTCATTAGAACAACTGTTAATGCTTTTGCTTGCACAAGCTTTCTACTGTACTTCATAAAAAGATGAAGCTTTGATACCTTCATTCTTGTCGCTATGAATTCTAATATATCATTTGACTTAAAGTCTCTTACAAGTGTTTTTCTTTCGTTTTTATACTCTGATTTTTCATCTTCAAATTCTATTTCTTGTTTCAGTTTTTCTTCATTACACATAAAAATAAGATCATAGTAATTTCGTCTTGCACTTTTAATGCTTTCACCAAAAAGACTTATGATAAACCCATAATCAACTATTTTGAAATAATCACGTCTTTTTCCTATAAATATTGATAAGCTAGAAAAAGCATATTGTTCAGGACAGTTTTTATAGTCAAGCATATCCGTTGGATTATTATGTATGTATAGAGATAGAGTCTTTAAATATCTATCATTGGCTACAATTATACTTTTAAATCTATCTCTAAAAAGATGACCGCCCCTCTCATGTTTTTTATTAAAATACATTGCATAGGAAAAATTTATACCATGCATTACTTTTGATATATCGGAGCCATTAGCATCAATGATTAAATGTAAATGATTGTCCATTAGACAATACCCGTAAAGCTTAAAATTATAAAGAGTTTTATATTTTTTTACAAGAGACAGATACTTTTTCTTATCCTCAGCATCCTTGAATAAAGCTACCTCAGTTATACTTTTGCACATAACATGATATATTGATTTATCGCTTTTTAATCTAAATGTTCTTGGCATAAAGAATCATCCTTTCTAATAAGAATTTGTTTGAATTATTGCCTATAGGTTGGGATGATATTCATATTTAAAATATTATAGTCCAATTGGTTGTTAACCGTCCCCGATTAATAATACCCATAAACAACTAATTAAACAAGTAATTACAATAGATTCCATTAATAACTTCAGAAGGGAAAATAATAAATAGTTTATAAAAATTATTAAACATAATTACATTCAAGGAGGGGTTACCTTCTGAAGACTATTAATGTATCCTATATTCTATGGTACAAAAGAAAAACTGCCACATGTAGCAGTACGATTTGTAAAAATATTACTTGAATATTTTCTTAGACATTTTAAATAAGAAAGAAGTAAGGTATAATGTTATCAAATGGTAATTATTTGGAAAGGTGTGATTTAGGATGACTTATATAAAAAGATACGAAGAATGGGTAAATAATAAGTACTTTGATGAAGAGACACGAGAAGAATTAAAGTCCATAAAAAATGATAACAAGGAGATTGAAGACAGATTTTACATGGATTTAGAGTTTGGAACTGCAGGATTAAGAGGGAAGTTAGGTGCCGGACTTAACCGAATGAATATATATATTATTTCAAGAGCAACGCAAGGGCTTGCAGATTATATTAAGGAATATGGAAAAGAGTATATGGATAGAGGTGTAGCAATAGCTTACGATTGCAGGCATTATTCTGTTAAATTCGCAGCTACAGCAGCACAAGTATTAGCAGCAAATGGAATAAAAGCATATTTATTTGAAGAATTAAGACCTACACCAGAACTATCTTATGCAGTAAGAACTTTACATACAGCTGCTGGAATTGTTGTGACTGCTAGTCATAACCCTAAAGAATATAACGGATACAAGGTATATTGGGAAGATGGTGCACAAATTTTATCATCTACTGCAAAGGGAATAACAAAAAAAATTAAGAGTATTACAGACTTTAGTACTATAAAAGTTATGGATATTGAGGAAGCAAAGAAAAAAGGATTAATAGTAATCCTTGGAAAAGCAATGGATGATGAGTACATGGAGAAAGTAAAGGGACTAGCTATAAGAGATAATATAGATAAAGATATTAAAATTGTATACACTCCTCTAAATGGTACTGGAAATGTGCCTGTAAGAAGGGTTCTTAAGGAGAGAGGATTTACTAACATAATAGTAGTACCAGAGCAGGAAAAGCCAGATCCAGATTTTACAACCGTTGGGTATCCTAACCCAGAGGATGTAAAAGCCTTTAAATATGCCAGGGCGCTTGGAAAGAAAGAAGGGGCAGAATTGTTAATAGCTACTGACCCAGATTGTGATAGACTTGCCATAATGGTTAGAGACACGTTAGGTGAATATGTTGCCTTTAATGGTAATCAAACAGGGGCTATTCTCATAAAGTATGTTATAGAGGGAATGAAAGAAAATGGCACACTTCCTAAAAATGCTGCCATAGTTAAATCCTTAGTAACAGGGGATTTAGGCAGGGCAATAGCTACCAAATATGGTGTAGAAACTTTTGAAGTACTTACAGGTTTCAAAAACATTTGTGGTAAGGTCAACGATTTTAAAAAGGACAATAGCTTTGAATTTATATTTGGATATGAAGAAAGTATCGGTTATGTTGCTGGAACTTTTGTTCGTGATAAAGATGCAGTCATAGCATCAATGCTTTTATGTGAAGCAGCAGCCTATTATAAATCAAAAGGCAAAACTTTATTAGATATATTAAATGAGATTTATGTTGAGTTTGGTTATTATAGAGAAAATCTAATATCTCTAGTTTTAGAAGGTATAGAAGGGCAAGAAAGAATTTCTAGAATGATGGTAGAGTACAGAAAAGATTATTTATTAACAATAGGCGGTTCAAAGCTTACAAAGTTTATAGATTATGAAGTTGAGAAATCTTATGACATCTTGAATGGCACAGAAGAACCTAGTGGAATAGAAAAATCTAATGTACTTAAATTCTATTTTGATGATGATAGCTGGTATGCAGTAAGACCTTCAGGTACAGAACCAAAAATTAAAATATATATGTACTCTAAAGGAAAAACTCTAAAATCTGCAGAAGAGAAACTAGTAGAAATGGAAGAGGTTATAATAGCGAAACTTCAAAGCACAAAATAGAAACAAATCATTTTATAGACATGAAGGATAAAATAATTTAATATAGGGATTCATGTAATGCTCAAATATATTTTATCGCACTACATGGATCCTTTAATATGCTTTGATTTATTTGAAATGTATTGTATGGAAAGCATGTCCTAAGCACTCACCAATCCAAAAACATCTCAAAGGGAATTATATGAATCATCAAAGATGATAAGTGAAGTAAAGGCACAAATACAAATTATAGACAGGAGTAAAAAACATGATTAGATACTTATTACAAGGTTTAATATTTGGAGTTGCCTATGTAGCACCTATAGGAACACAAAATTTATACTTAATAAACATAGCAATCCAAAAAAGTAAATCTAAAACATATCAAGTAGCAATTATAACCATTATTTTTGATATCTCACTTGCTATATCAAGTTTTTTTGGTATTGGATTTTTGATTGATAGATTTTCTGTATTAAAAGAAATAATTCTTTTACTCGGGAGCATAGTTGTGATATATATTGGTATTGGGCTAGTCCGCTCAAAATCTTCACAAATAATAGAAAATGAAAGTGCAGATAAATCCCTTATTAAAACTATTTTTTCTTGTTTTGCTGTCACATGGTTTAATCCGCAGGCGATAATTGATGGTTCTTTATTATTAGGAGGATTTCGTACTTCATTATCTTCTGAAATGTCAAAATATTTTATAGTAGGCGTTTGTTTTGCATCATTTATGTGGTTTATGTTTCTCGCAACTTTTGTTTCGAGGTTTCGTAGTAAATTTAGTAATATCCTAAAATGGATAAATATAATTTGTGGAATAATATTAATATTTTATGGATTAAAGTTGGGATATTCTTTTATCCAACTTATAAGATGATGTTAGTAGATATTAAGTTGAATTTAATATAAAAATTAAATTAAGGGAGTCATTTTGACTTTCTTTTACAAAAAGTATCTTATAAAAATTATAGCATGCATGCTATGATTCTACATAAAAAACGGTTGTATTTATCTTATCTAATAAATACGTTATATGTATTGATCATATATTAATGAATTTTAAATTAGAGTTAATGTGTATAATGCATTTAAAATTCACCTGCGGATTTGATATATTTAGTCCAAAATAACAGGAACAAAAGCTGATCATATTCATTATGAGAAATCATACATGGTATAATATATATTAGGATATATTAAAATAAAGGACAAGCAAATATGTTAGTTTATTTATTGAATGTGTCTAAATTATAAAAGGAAGGGACGTGTTTTTGTGAGTTTGAGATTTATCTATGGAGGAGCTGGAAAAGGTAAAAGTACTTTCTGCTTAGATGATATAAAGCGCAGGCAAAAGGAAGAAACTGAGAAACCTCTAGTACTTTTGGTCCCAGAACAATTCTCTTTTCAAGCTGAAAAAAATCTTATAAAAGTAGTTGGATCTACAGGAATAAAAAATGTCCAAGTACTTAGTTTTAATAGATTAGCATACAAAGTATTTAGTGAAGTTGGAGGCATAACCCTTAAACCTATGGATACCTCAGGAAAGGCAATGCTTATTCATAGTATACTTCAAAAGAATGGAGAAGAATTCAAGGTATTTAAAGGAGCAGCAAGGCAAAGGGGCTTTGTAGATAATGTAGCTAGTGTTATCACTGAGTTTAAAAAATATGGAATTTCGATTGGTGATCTAAATAAGGTAAAAGAAGATTTAGGTGAGAATCCATTACTTATAGATAAGATAATAGATTTATCTCTTATATATGGAGAGTTTGATAATATTTTAAACATAAACTATGTGGATCCTGACGATGATTTGACTCGTTTATGTAGTCGACTTGATGAATGCAATATTTTTGATGGAGCAGAGTTCTGGCTTGATGAGTTTACAGGCTTTACACCACAGCAGTATGGAGTATTAGAAAAGCTATATAAAAAGGCTAAAAGAATAAATGTAACATTGCCCCTAAAAAGCTCAGAGCATTCAAAATTTATGGAGCCCTCTGATGCATTTTATTCTATAAAGTTTACAGAAGATAATCTTTTAAGTTTAGCGCGTGATAGTGGGACAAGCATAGAAGCACCCATAGAACTACAAGGCAATAAAGAATGTAAATTTAAAGATAATGTCGAGCTTTCGTTTCTTGAGAAGAATTACTTTGCATTTCCTTATACACCATTAGTTAAGAAATGTGAAAATATAAAGATATTTAAAGCTCTTAATGGTTACAGTGAAGTAGAATATGTAGCAAGGGATATCTTAAGAATATGTAGAGATGAGAATATAAGATTTAACAAAATAGCAGTGGTTACTAGAGATTTGCCAACCTATGAGAAATTAATTAAAGCGATATTTACGGAATACAATATTCCTTTATTTATAGATAAGAAAAAAGATATAACAAGTAACCCTTTAATAGTTTTAATAACCGGAGTTGTTGAGATTTTCACTAAAAACTTTAGTTATGAAGCAATGTTTAGGTATCTTAAAACAGGACTTTTGGATATAGAAAAGCAACATATAGATATATTAGAAAACTTTGTTATCGCAACTGGCATAAAGGGTAAAAGAAAATGGACAGAAATCGGTTTATGGCAGGAAAAAATAGATTATTATTTTAGAGATTATTATAACAATGATAAGGCAAGTGAGGATGAAACTGAAAAAGTAGAATCTACAATTAAAATATTAAATGAAACCAGGGACAAAATAATTATTCCATTATTACGATTTAAGGAGAAATTAAAAGGTGGAGGGACCGTCACAAAAATATGTACAACACTATTTGAATTTCTAGAGTCTATAAATGTATATAAAACCTTAGAGAAATGGATAGAAAGTTTTAAAGCAGATGGTGATCAAGAACTTGTTACTGAGTACAGTAAAATATGGAATTTGGTTATGGAGTTATTAGATCAGATGGTGGAGGTTATTGGCAAAGAAACCTTATCCCTTGAGGATTTCGTAAAGGTCCTATCCATGGGGTTTAGCAAACATCAAATGGGACTTATTCCACCAGCTCTTGATGGAGTAACAATTAGTAGTGTTGAGCGTATAAAAAGTCATGACATAAAAGCGTTATATATTATAGGAGTAAATGATGGAGTATTTCCAAAGGCAAGTAAGGAAGAGGGGATATTTACAGATAGCGACAGAATGATTTTAAAAGAAAAAGGGGTAGAGCTAGCCAGTGACACAAAAACTGAGGTGTTTAATGAGCAGTATTTAATATATGCAACTATAACTATTCCAAGTAAATATTTAAATATAACTTATCCTATAGCAGATTATGAAGGTAAAACTTTGAGACCATCTATTATAATAACAAGGTTTAAAGCCTTATTTAAAAATCTAATAGAAGAAAGCAATATAACGCTTAGTAATGATAGCTTGCATAATAAGGGAGAACTAAGAGGTGGTCATGAAGTTCTTGATAGACATTTGTTACGCGATTTTTATCAGGTATGTGCTAAAGTGCCAACCTTTAATGATTTAATCTTTGCGCTTAGAAGATATTTGGAGGAAGGGAATATATCACCACTTTGGATTGCGGTTTATAAATGGTATCAAAAGGATCCATTATGGAGAGAAAAAAGTAATACCATCTTTCAAGGATTTGACTATAAAAATGAAGTGAAAATGCTTGAGAAAGAAAAAGTAAAACGACTTTATGGAGAAAAAAATTACTTTAGTGTATCTAGAATAGAAAAATATGAAGAATGTCCTTTTGCATATTTTGTTCAATATGGATTAAAAGCAGAAGAGAGAAAAACTTTTACATTTTCATCACCAGACTTAGGTAGTTTTATGCACAGTGTGCTTGATGATTTTTCAAAACTTGTGGATAAAAGTGAAATAAAATGGGCAGATCTTGATAGAGGTTGGTGTGAGAAAAATATAGGAAGCATTGTAGAAAAAGAAGCGGACGCGGGTACTAGTGGGTATATATTAAACAGCACCCCAAGGTACAAGTACTTTACAGAGCGTTTGAAAAGAGTTTTAAAGAAAACTATCTACGTAATAGTTGAGCAGATGAAAAATAGTGGCTTCGAACCTTTTGGTTATGAGGTGTCCTTTGGCAATAATGAGGGAGATTATCCACCAATACAGGTAGAATTATCAACAGGTGAAATAGTAAATTTAGTTGGTAGAATTGATAGAGTGGATAAGTTAATAAATGAGGGAGAGGAATTTTACAGGATAATAGATTATAAATCTGGGAATAAGGATTTTAAATTATCTGATGTATATTATGGACTTCAAATTCAGTTACTTACCTATTTAGATGCTATGCTTAGAAATGAGAAAGCTTTATCTAAAGAAAGTGCTATATCAAATGAAAGCGTGGATGAACCAATTTTCCCAGCAGGGATACTATATTTCAAAATAGATGACCCAGTTATAAAGGCTAAAAATAATTTGGATGAAGAAGAATTAGAAAAAGCTATAATGAAAGCATTGAAAATGAAGGGGTTACTACTAGCAGATACTAAGATAATTAGGGAGATGGATAGAAATATAGAAGGTGCATCCCTAGTTGTTCCAGCATCTATTAAGAAAAATGGAGAATTAGGCTCAAGATCATCAGTTGCAACTAAGGAGCAGTTTGATATGCTTCTTAATCATGTAAAAGAGAATCTTATAAAAACTTGTGAGGGAATGCTATCTGGAGAAATAGATATAAAACCATATAAGAAAAAGGATATTACTCCATGTAGTTATTGTGAATATACGGCTATTTGCCAATTTGACACTACATTAAAAGAAAATACTTATAAGATAATAAAAGATAAGAAGGACAAGGAAATATGGGAACTCATATCAAATGAAGCTAGTGAAGAAAACGGAACTAGCGAGGAAAATGAAACAAGTGAAGAAAACGGACCCAATGGATTAAATGGATTAAATGAAGCAAAAGATACTAACGAAGTAAGCAAAGAAAATGATACTAGCAAAGTATCAGGAAGACATAAAGGGGAACGGGGTGAAGACTTATAATGATAAAAAATGAGAATGAAATCAATGAAGTTAAATCAGATGTGACTTGGACGCAGGATCAGAAAAAAGCTATTTTAACAAGGGATTGCAATATTCTAGTAGCTGCAGCTGCAGGTTCAGGTAAAACGGCAGTACTAGTTGAGAGAATAATAAAAATAGTAACGGATGAGGACAGGCCTACAGATATAGATAAGCTTTTAGTAGTTACATTTACAAACGCTGCTGCATCCGAAATGAGGGAGAGAATAGCTGCTGCTATTTCGAAGGAACTTCACAATAATCCACAAAGCAAGTTACTTCAAAGACAATTAACATTATTAAATAAATCTAGCATTACAACTATTCACTCATTTTGCCTTGAGGTTATTCGTAACAATTTTCATGTGGTAGATTTAGACCCTAATTTTAGAATAGCAGATGGAACAGAAGCAGTGCTTCTTAAGCAAGAAGCTTTAGAGGAACTATTTGAAGATAGGTATATAGCAATTGAGGATGAAAATAAGAGTGAAGATGAGGAGACGAGCGAAGAAAATAGTTCTTCGGACGTACCGGTAACCGCTAGCTTTCCAAATCTAGAATCTAATAGTTTCTTAAACCTGGTTGAAGCCTATTGTAACAATAAGGAGGATTTAGGTCTTCAAGGAATAGTTCTAAGCCTTTATAATTTTGCTATGAGCTCAACAAATCCAAATAAATGGCTAATAGATTCAGCAGAGAGTTTTAATATTAAAGATGGGGCAAGCTTTAGCGATACCCCTTGGGCAAAGGTTTTAATGGATGATACTAAAATAGAATTATTAGGAATAGAAAAAGTAATGATTAAAGCATTAAAAAATGTAGAAGACAATGAGGCTATAATTTTATATAATGAGGTATTCAAGTTAGATTTAGCTCTAATTGCAGACCTTTTAAGTGCAGCAAATAGCTGTTTTGAAAATTTGGCAACAACTTTTGAAGAACTAACTTTTGCAAAACTTCCTAGTATAAAGGCATGCAAGGACAAGGAAAAACAGAAGGCCGTTCAAGAGATAAGAAATAAGGTAAAAAAACAATTACAAGAACTGCAAAAACAAGTAATGAATGCAAATTCAGAAGCGTCTTTAGAAGATATAAAAGAATTATATCCACTCATGATGGAATTATCTCAACTTGTTATAGATTTGCAAGAAAAATATAGGGAAAAGAAAAAGGAAAGGTCAATTATTGATTTTAACGATTTTGAGCATTACTGCCTCGATATATTAATGAAAAAAGATGAGGAGGGGGAAGTGGTTTTAGGCGATGATGGAAAACCAGAACCTTCCTCAGTAGCAATAGGATTAAGGAATAAATATGAAGAAATTTTGATAGATGAATATCAAGATAGCAACATGGTGCAGGAAACTTTACTTAATATAATTTCAAGAGAAAAAATTGGATCTCCAAATGTATTTATGGTGGGAGATGTAAAACAAAGTATATATAGATTTCGTCAGGCAAGGCCAGAGCTATTTTTAGCTAAGTATAATAGCTACTTTAAAGATGAAGGCGCTAAAACAAGAAAAATAACTTTATACAAAAACTTCAGAAGTCGAGAGACAGTTATAAATGCTGTGAATTATATTTTCAAACAAATAATGTGCAAAAATATTGGAGATCTTGATTATACAGATGAAGAAGCATTAAATTTAGGAGCGCACTTTGATGAATTAGTTGGTCCAGGAGAAGTAGGTGGCCCCGTGGAACTACATCTTATCGAAAAAGAAATTAAGGACCCAGAAAATGACGAAAATGAAGAGGAAAGTGGGCGACAGGGCAACACAATTGAAGATGATGTTAAAAGTGAAGGTCGCGTCAACACAAATGAGGATGAAACTCCAACAAACATTGAACTTGAAGCAAGAATTGTGGCAAAAAGAATAAAAGAATTAATGTCTCATAATGATGATCAAGGGAATGAAACCGAAGCTTTTAAAGTCTATGATAAAAATATTAAAGAATATAGGGATGTTGACTATAAGGACATTGTAATATTACTTCGTGCAACCTCAGCTTGGGCACCTTCTTTCTTAGAGCAATTAAAGCTTGAGAATATACCGGTTTATGCAGATACGGGTACAGGCTATTTTAGCACCATAGAAATTCAAATAATTATGAGTCTTCTTCAAATTATAGATAACCCAAGGCAGGATATACCTATGCTTGCAGTACTACGTTCCCCAATAGGAGGGTTTACCTCAGAGGAACTAGTTGATATAAGAATTGGGCAAAGGGAAGTAAGCTTTTACGAGGCAATGGTAAATTTCGTAGACTCTAAAGAAGAAAATTCCGTGGATAATATTTTGGATCCTGAGAATAAAGATGCACTATCTGAGGATAAAGAAGACCAATCTGGGGATAAAAAATTAGAGCCTGGGGATAAAAATTGCGACTTAGAGGATAAACAGCTAGATTCTGTGGATATAAAACTTAAAAGATTCCTAAAGAAATTAAATCACTTTAGAGAAATATGCACATATATGCCTATCGATGAGTTTATATGGTATTTATACACGGACACAGGTTATTACGGTTATATAGGAGCAATGCCAGGAGGCCCTCAAAGACAAGCAAATTTAAAAGTGCTTTTCCAAAGGGCAAGGCAATATGAAGAGACAAGCTATAAGGGATTGTTTAATTTTATAAACTTTATAAATAAGCTAAAAGTAAGCAGTGGCGACATGGGTAGTGCTAAAACCTTAGGCGAGAATGAGAACGTAGTCAGAATAATGAGCATTCATAAAAGTAAAGGGCTAGAATTCCCTGTAGTATTTCTAAGTGGAATGGGGAAAAACTTTAATTTGATGGATATAAATAAGAGTATATTATTTCATTATGAATTAGGTTATGGCCCAGATTATGTGGATCAAATTAGAAGGATATCGTATCCTACAGTGCTAAAGCAAGCACTAAAAAAGACAATAAAAATAGAAAGTTTAGCTGAGGAAATGAGAGTCTTATATGTAGCATTAACAAGGGCAAAGGAAAAACTAATAATAACTGGCTCAATTAGAAATATAGATAAAAATTTATCTAGAATGAGTTCAAGCTTAGATGAGAGCAGTGAAAAGTTAGGGGAATATGAAATATTAAAAGGAAAAAGCTACTTAGATTGGATAATACCTGGAGTAATTAGGCATGTCGATGGAAAACCTCTTCGTGAGCGTATACAAATAGAAGATGAAAATTTACATCTTCTAAGTGATCCTTCAAGCTTCACTGTGCGTTTTTGGAATAGAGAACATATAAAGAAAGACGAGCAACTGGAGGAGGAAACTCTTGTTAGTGCAGAAGAAAAGCTTAGTCTTCTTAAGGAAAAATCTATATATGATAAGTCATTAGATGATAAATTATCGGAAGAAGAATTATTATCCCAAAAATCATCCGAAGAGAAATTAATGGCAGAGATAGAAAAGAGGTTAGGCTTTGTTTATAAATACGAGAAGTCTACAAAAATGCCTACAGTACTCACGGTAACAGAGCTTAAAAGGAAGTTTAACGTTGAGCTAACAGAAGCAGAATCAGGCAATATGTATGCACCAAGACTTATAAATAAACCAAAATTTCTAGAAGAAGTAAAGGACTTATCGCCAGCTGAAAAAGGAACTGCAATGCATTCAGTACTTCAAAGATTAGATTTAACTAAAGTGACAACATCAAGTGAAATAGAAGTACAAGTTCAAATGCTTGTAGAAAAATCGTTAATATCTAAAGAAGAGGGCAAGGCTGTCCGTATAGATAAATTAGGGAAGTTATTTAAAACTTTACTTGGTCAAAGAATGATAAAAGCATATAGCCTAAATCTCTTGAAAAGAGAGGTTCCATTTCATATGGAAATTAGTAGTACGGATATAGATAAAAGTCTTCCTGTAGAAATATATGGAGATGAGCAAATAATGCTTCAAGGGATAATAGATTGCTATTTTGAGGAAAATGGACAGATAATACTCGTGGATTATAAAACGGACTTCGTGAAAAATGGAGAGGTAAACTCACTAATTGACAAATATAAGTCTCAACTCGATTATTATGCAAAAGCACTTGAGGTTACACTGGGGGTAGATGTTAAAGAGAGATACCTATATTCGTTTAGCACAGATGAAGCAGTAGAAGTAAAACAATAACCATTTAATGTTGGATAGTTGTTAACCGTCCCTCACCTTAACAACATTAGCACCTAAAGAAAGGAGTGATAAATATGCGAATACTTCACACATCAGATTGGCATTTGGGGAAGACATTAGAGCAGTATAGTAGGCTAGAAGAACAGGAAGAATTCTTAAAAGAATTCATAGAAATAGTTAAAGATAATGACATAGATTTAGTTCTTATAGCTGGAGATATATATGATAATGGTAATCCGCCAGCAAAGGCAGAAAAAATGTTTTATAGTACTATTAGCGATATTACAAGTAGTGGTAAGACTGCGGTACTTGTTATTGCAGGGAATCATGACAATCCAGAAAGATTAGTAGCTGCAAGCCCTCTTGCATATGAGCATGGAGTAATATTACTCGGGGAACCTAAAAGTATAGCAAGGCAAGGTGTTTTTGGAGAATTTAATACGGATAATAATTATGATTTTGAAATAATAGAAAGTGGCGAAGGATATATAGAGCTTAGCATAAGAGGAGAAAAGGCAGTTATATTAACCCTTCCTTATCCAAGCGAAAAAAGGCTGAACGAAGTGCTTTCGACTGAATTAAATGATGAGGATAGACAGAAAAGTTACTCGGATAGAATCGGAGAGTTGTTTGATGATCTATCTGATAAATATAGAGATGACACCATAAATCTAGTAATATCTCACCTATATGTCATGGGAGGAGAGGAGAGTGGGTCTGAGAGAAGTATACAACTTGGTGGAAGCCTCTCGGTATCGCAAGCTATGTTCCCAAAGAAAGCACAGTATTGCGCCTTAGGACATCTTCATAGGCCACAAAAGGTTCCAGGAACTAAGGGTAAAATAAGATATTCTGGTTCTCCAATCCAATATAGCAAAAGTGAAATAAACTATAGTAAGGGGGCATATATTGTAGATGTTAAAGCTGGAGCAGATGCTGAAATATCAAATATATTGTTTAGAAACTATAAACCAATAGAAATATGGAAATGTGATAGCACCGAGGAAGCACTAGAGAAATGTAAGCTTGAGGGCGAAAAAAAAATCTGGGTGTATCTTGAAATAAAGACTAAGGAAATAATAAGTACAGAGAACATTAAGGAAATGAAAAGATTAAGGTCAGACATAGTATCGATTCAGCCAATAATAGATGAAATTGAAGATTCTAAAGAATTAAAGGAAAGCTTAAGGGAAAAATCCATGGAGGAAATGTTCAAAGAATATTTCGTGCTTGCAAAGGGTGGCCTTGAGCCAACAAGTGAGTTAATGGAAATGTTCTTAAGTATAGCATTAGATGAGGAGGAAACCAAAGATGAAACCAGTAAGTCTTAAGATAAAAGGGTTAAATTCTTTTGTAGAGCAGCAAACTATAGAATTCTCAAAGCTTACAGAAAAAGGACTTTTCGGGATATTTGGGCCAACAGCTAGTGGTAAATCAACTATATTAGATGGGATAACAATAGCTCTATACGGAAAAGTATCAAGGGATACTAAAGAGTTTGTAAATACAGAAACAAATGTAGTAGAAATAAATTTTGATTTTGAAATAGGACTAGGGAAAAGTCGTAAGGCATATAGAGCAGAAAGATGTATAAAGAGATTAAAAACTGGAAACTTTAAAACTGCCTATGCAAGGCTAATTGAGATAAATAAAGAAAATCCTGATGAGAACAAAGTTATTGCAGAAGGACCAAGGGACGTCGAGGAAAACATTATAAGCATTATTGGATTAAAAGTTGAGGATTTTACAAGGTCAGTAGTATTACCTCAGGGTAAATTCAATGAATTTTTAAAGCTAACAGGAAAAGAAAGAAGAGATATGCTTGAGAGAATATTTGCTCTTGAGAAATATGGTTCTAAGCTTTATGAAAAGATAAAAAAAGTTAGAAATGAAAATTTAAACACTAAAACTTTGCTTGAGGGAGAAATGAAGGGTTATGAGAATGTAGATGAAGAATCACATAATCAAATAAAGCAAACGCTAGTAATTTTAAAGGAAGAAGAAAAGGGGATTAAACTCCAGAAAAGTACTCTAGATAAAGAGTATGAAGTATACAAAAACATTTTTGAATTACAAAAGGAAAAAATCCAGTATGTAAAAAAGGAAGATTTGCTAAAACTCCAAGAGGAAGACATAAAAAATAAAAAAGTAAAATTTACAAGAGGAAGTTTAGCATTAAATGTAAAACCTTATATTGAAAATGTTTCAGAAACTCAAAAAAGCTTAACTATAAACAAGGAGAAACTCCAAAAATTAATCAAAGATTATGAACTTATATCTCAAAAACTAGAAGTTACGAAAATATCTTATGAGGAAGCCTGGAAATCAAAAAATGATAAGTTACCAACTTTGATTGAAAAGGAAGTAAGTTTAAAGCAAGCATCTAATATTGAAGAGAAAATAATTTATCTAGCTAATGAAAAAGATATTTTATTAAAAAAACATAAAGAACTTACTCATACTATAGCTGATAAAAATTCAAAAACATCAATCATTCTTATTAATAAAGAAAAGATAGAGCAGCAGTTACAATCATGTGAAACAAAATTAAATGAAATAGAAATATTGCCAGAGTATAGGGAAAAACTGTATAAAACTTATAATAGTGAGTTAGAGGTAAATTCAGCTGCTAAAAATGTCTTAGAACTTAAAAATAAAGGCGAAAGCTTGAAAAAAGCATTGTCTAGCACGGAGTTGCTTCATAATAAAGCTAAACTTAAGTTGCAAGACAAACAAAATAAAATAGTGCTTTTAGAAGAAAAAAGTGTGGAACTAGCGAATGATTTCCCGGGAGATAATAATTTGTTGCTAGAGAAGCAAGAAGTTTATAACACACTTAAGGTAACCCTTGAAAAGGCTGTAGAAAATCATAAAATAAAGGATGAACTTAAGGGTAAATATGAAATTGTAAACATAAAAAATGAAAAAGTTAGGTTGAATATAAAAAATGTAGAGAAGTCCATGGTAACTATGAAAGATAAGGTTGAAAAATTAGATCAAGAGATAAAAGAAATAGAGATAGGCAGCATGGCAGTAGTTTTAGCTTCTAATTTGAAAGAAGGCGACCTATGCCCGGTATGCGGAGCGGATCATCATCCCAAAGTAGCAGAGTTAAAAGTGGATACAAATTTAAAAGATTTAAAAAGTTTAAAACAAAGCAATGCTGAAAACCTAGAAAATCTATCAAAGTATTATCAAAACGAGTTAATAAAACTTGCGGGATTTTCAAGAGATGAGGAGTATATAAATACTCAATTATCAGAAGTAACAAAAAAGCTCGAGGATATAAACATAAAAGAACTTGAACTGGAGAAAAAGACAAGTGAATTATCATTACTCCAGTTTAAAGAAAAGATTGAATTGTATAATAAACAAAAGGCAAATCTAGAAGTTATACTTACAAAGTCTCGAGAAGAAAAAAGTAAAGTAGCTATGGATGAGGCAAAACTTGGAGAAGGTTTAAGAAAAGAAAGCGAAGCGGTATTAGTTTTACAAAACGATAGCTCTATTGCGGGTGAGAGGTTAGAGTCACTTCGTGAAAGTCACAAACTTTTAAATGAGGACTTATTACTTGAAGAGGATTCATTTAAGCAAAAACAAAATGCTAATGAAAGATTAATGTCCATAAAAGAAAAGATTTTGCAAATTAAAAATATAGATAATGAAGTAATAAAACTTACATCGCAGGTTAGAAAGGATCGATCAGAGCTTGTAACACTAGAAAAGGAAAGAGCAGATATAGATAAGACTTTAAGGGAACTTACAAACTTGAAAACAGAAATAGAAACAAGTGGCAAGGAGAAAAGGTCGGAAATAGAGCGCTTGACGCTTCAGATAGTTGATCTTTGTGGATTTACTCCAATGGTGGATCATACCCCTAAAATTGAAGTAGAAAAAGTAAGAGTCCAAATTAAAGATATAACTTTAAAAGAATCAAGTCTAAAAGCGGTTTTTGAAAGAGAAAGTATAGAAAAACAAAATGTTTTAACTCAAAAGACTAGCGAGGAAAATAAAAAAGAAATGTTATCTAACATGCTACTTGAGGGACAAGAAAAATTAAATATATCTCTTAACGAGAATTCCTTTGAAAATACTGAAACGGTTTTACTCCACTTGGTTTCGAGAGGAGTATTGGTAATCTTCGAGAAAGAAATAAAACAGTACGAGGAACTTAAACGTAACCTTATAGATAATTTAAAGAGACTTGAAATCTTGCTTCAAGGGAAAGAAGTAGATGTTACCTTATTTCAAGAATTAAAAGAAAAAAGAGAAGTTATCGGGACAGTTCTAGAGGAAAAGACCAAAGCAATAGGTGCTCAATTTAGGGCACTTGCGGACATGGAGAGAAAGTTGCGAGAAATTAAAACACTGCTAACAAAGAAAAAATCAGTAGAGCATAAATTAAGTTTATTAAGAGAACTAGATACTCTTATCCAAGGAAATAAATTTGTTGAATACGTAGCTATGAAGCAGCTGAAATATATATCAATGGAAGCTTCAAAACGGTTAAAAGAGATAACAAGGGGACGTTATGCATTGGAGCTTGATGCTAATGGAGCATTTGTAATGAGAGATGATTTTAATGGAGGCATAAGACGTGAAACTAACACATTATCAGGAGGAGAAACCTTTTTAACCTCATTATGTCTTGCACTAGCACTTTCCTCACAAATTCAATTAAAGGGCAGTGCACCACTAGAATTCTTCTTTTTAGATGAAGGGTTTGGAACATTAGATACGGACTTATTAGATGTAGTAATGAATTCACTTGAAAAGCTTCATTCAAGCACATTGTCTGTGGGAATAATAAGTCATGTGGAGGAGCTTCGTAATAGAGTTCCAATAAAACTAATAGTTACTCCAGCAGAGCAAGGGCAGGGTGGCAGCAAGGTAAAACTAGAGTATACGTAGAGAATATCCACATGCAATAGGTATCCCATTTCTCTTTTGGCCTTGTAATTAGAGCTTGGAACGTGAAATTTTATTAAGAAATTCTAATCTTTTGTGAATATAAAATTCTCAGCCTCTGGGTAGCTCTCTGGGGGACGTAACAATTATCAAGTGTTACGTGCTCGCATTCGGAGCCATGACTCAGGTTCGCTAGCCTGGACCTCTGGGCGGTTCTCTGGGGCACATAACAACTATTAATTGTTATGAATCCTGGCAAGTTTACGAAATTTTTTTTAGTAAAAGAAGAATTTCTAAATTCAATTTCAATGTTTCTGCTCTTCTTCTTCTTGCGAGTCCCTATTGAGAAAATTCCTATGTTTTTGCATATGGATTCAATGGATGTGCCTCTTTCGTTCCTGGGGAACGAAATTCGGGGAGGAGTTTCTGTTTTAAAATAGATAAACACGGCAACATACGGCCAAGGGATTTGGCAGTGGGGAACATATAAAAAACAAACGGAGGAAAACAAATGAAGATATTTTTATATTATATTTTAGCTATTAATTTGTACGGAATTTTTGTAATGTATTCGGATAAGAACAAATCAAAACAGGGAAAATGGAGAACCCCAGAGAAGACACTTTTTACTATAGCTTTTGCTTATGGTGCTTTGGGTATATTTTTAGGTATGCGATTATTTAGGCATAAAACTAAACATAATAAGTTTGTTATAGGAATACCCGTGATACTTATAGTCCAAATATTTATATTCTTTAGATACATTTATAAAGTATTTTAATATAGAAATAAAAGGAGTGGCTATTTATGATTAAAGAATTAGTAGCAAAGCAAGAGATTGAGATTAATGCTGATGTTTCTAAAGTTTGGGATGCTTTAATAAATCCTGAATTGATAAAACAGTACTTATTTGGTACGGAGGCAATTTCTGATTGGAAAATTGGAAGTCCTATTATTTTTAGAGGCGTGTGGGAAGGGAATGCTTATGAGGATAAGGGTTTAATTCTAAAATTGGAAACAAATAAAATCTTTCAATATGCCTATTGGACTTCTTTTTCTGGATTAGAAGACATGCCTGAGAATTATGTTAATATCACTTATGAGTTGATTGAAAGAGATGGAAAAACTATATTGACAATTACTCAAGATAAGATTGAAACAGAGCAAGCATCCAATATGACTTCTGAAAATTTTAAAGCTATGCTTAAGGGAATTAAAGAAATAGTTGAAAAGAATACTAATGATTAAGTTGGTATACAAAGAAACGGGGCGCATACTGAAATTAATATTTAGTATGTGTCTCGTTTTTTAATATAATATGTATACAAAATATTATTTATATAATGGCTGATATAAATTTTAAAAGTATTTTACTTATTCTTTTCAAAACTTCCTCTTTCGTGCCATTTGTAAGAATATCTGTAAAATCATTATTTTCTATTAATTCCTTGCTTAGTCTACTAAATATTTTTAAAATCTTATCATCTGCATTTTCTGGGACTAACATAATTAATGCTGTACTAATCTCTTCTTTTGAATCAAATAGGGAAACATCAATTATTTCATTTAACCTTGCTAAGCCTAACTTTATGTTATCATCTGATTTGCAATGAAGTAGAATTATTCCGGTATCATCAACTACAGTACTTCCAGATTGTTCTCTCTTTATTAATTTATCTAAAATTGACTTCTGATTTTTACTAGAACTAGATATTTGTTTCGAAACATGTTCAATTAATTTGGGCTTAGTATCCAAGTCTATATCTTCCTCAAAATAAAAATCATCTATTACCCTAGTAATGAGTTTTAAATAATAAGTTATATCTTCTGTGCTAATTTCATTAACATTATTTTTCAATAGTTTTTTTTCGTCGAAGTCATCAGTTTGGGATATAATGTTCTTTTTTTCTGCTATTTGATTTGCTGTTTTATATAAATTAAGTCTATCATCCTCTTTTATGAAGGGGTTTACCACAACAGTGGGAATAACTAGTGTATCAATATTTATAGAAGATATAATTAAGTCTATTCCTTGTTTAAAGAGTTCAACCTCATTAACTTCACTAATTGACATAATAGTAACTACTTCAATATTATTATTTTGTTGTTTTAATTTTTCCACCAAAATTTTAGAGGTTCCAATTCCACTCATGCAAACTACTACCGCTCTAATTAATTTAGATTTATTGTCTGCTGCGGCCAGTGTTCCCGCAATATGAATGGTGATATATGCAACTTCTTCGTCACTTATTTCTTTATCAATTATTTCTGATAAAAAGGCAACATTTTTTTTAACTACTTCAAATAATTTCTTGTAATCTTGTTTTACTTCACCTAGAAATTTGTTGTTAACTTTAATATCCATATATGCTCTACTTATTAATAACTTTATGTGTGTCATTAATCTATTAAATAAATCATTATCATAATCAAGCCTTATATTTAAATCCTTTTGGATGTTAAAGATAATTTCAAATGTGATTTTAAGCAAATCAAAATCATTCATTGGATTACCTTTTTTTTCACTTATAGTTCGTGTTCTCGAGGTTACAAAATTAACGGTTATAGTATATATGTCACTTTTTGATATTATTATATTATAATTTTTCTCGATTTCTTTTACCAATTTAGTAATATAATCATATTGTTTTATTGATTCTATTCTAAGAATTTTACCCTCATCGATTATAACTTCTTTATCTTTCCTTTGGATTATTAATGACAAAAATATTATAAATTTAAAGTATGCTTCATCAACAAGGAGTTCCTTTAAGTTGTTATCAAAGTCATCAACTATAGTTTTTATACCTAATACTATGTCATGGTCTATAATTTCAGCTAGCTTTGTTTTAGTAAACTCATTAAGAGAATCTTTAAAAAGATCCTGACTCATAAAATCCATGCTATAGTAATAATTGTTTTTATCATCTATATTACTAATAAGTAAATTTGTTATGGAGGTTCTATAGGAGGTTTCAGGCCCTTCGATAAAAAGCCCATTTCCACGAAATCTATTAAGTTTTAATCCGTTTTGTTTTAGCCAGTCCTCAACCTCATCCAAATCTCTAGTTATTGTTCCTAAAGATACTTTCAAAATTGATGAAAAATAATAGGATTTTATAGATTCATCTGCTTTAAGTAGCTCACAAATAATTATTATTTTTCGCTCAGATATTGATAAATAACTTTTCTTATCTTTAGTTAATTCAGGTGTAAGTTCTCTTCTTTTTTCTTCACTTATATCTAATTTTATACCCATACCTTTTTTTACGTCTAATTTTATATCATTATCATTTAAATATTGATCAAGATCTTTGATGTATCTAGCTACGGTTCGTATGCTTATGTTTAATTTTTCTGAAATATAACGATATGACACGTAGCTATATTCATTAAGCAATAATTTTGTTATGAACATAATCTGTTTTCCCATAATTATCACTCCTCTTACAAATTAGGTAAAAAATTAGTTGTATTGCAACTTATATAATAACACAACTTTACTTTGAAGATAATCGTTTTACTAATTCATCATATTCTGGAGCCTTAATATAATTTGAGATTGAGATATGCTCTACATTAGGCTTTGCCCTCATAGCACTTTGCGTAAGTTGAATATGTGTAACTACTATATCTGCATCATCTGGTATACTTTGTATTGCTACATTTTCTACTGATATATGTAGTCCAGCTGCATTAATTTTCTTTTGAAGAACAGCTGCTGCCATGGCGCTTGAACCCATGCCTGCATCACATGCAACGTATATTTTCTTAACGTCAATAGCTTTAACTGAATTATTTGTTTTAGCTTGTATGGTTCCTTTAAGTTTATTTTTAGCCTCTTTCGCTTTTTCAAAATCTTCCTCAGAATTGCTCTCACGCCTAACAAATATTGAACAAACCAAGAATGAAACAATAGTTGCAATTACTACGCCTGAAATAACACCTGTAAAATTACCTTTTGGAGTCATTGCTAGAACTGCAAATATACTAGCTGGAGAAGGTGTTGCTACTAAACCAACATGAAAAACGGTGAAAGTAAAGGTGCCAGCAGCACCCCCTGCGATAACGCCTATTAAAGTTAATGGGTTCATAAGTACATATGGAAAATATATTTCATGTATTCCACCTAAAAAATGAATAATCATTGCACCCGGAACTGATTCTTTAAGTGTGCCTTTACTATATACCCAGTATGCTAGTAAAACACCAAAGCCTGGTCCAGGATTAGTAACAAGTAAAAATAAAATAGATTTGCCGGCTATTTTTGCTTGTTGAACACCTATAGGTCCAAGGATACCGTGGTCTATAGCATTATTAAGAAACAAAATCTTCCCAGGTTCTACAACAAGTGCTGATAGTGGGAGTAAATTTGCATTGACAATAATCTTAACTGCTCCAGCAACAGCAATACTTAATCCTCCAATTAGTGGCCCAACTGTTAATAATGAAAATATTGCAAGAGCGCCACCGATTATACCGATGGAGAAATTATTAACTAACATTTCAAAGCCTGATTTTACCTTTCCTTCTACTAAATGGTCAAAATACTTAATTATAAGTCCACCTATTGGTCCTATAATCATAGCTCCAAGGAACATAGGCATGGTGGAACCTACAACAACACCGATTGTTCCAAGAACACCCATGAGTGCTCCACGGTTACCGTATACAGTTTTTCCACCAGTATATCCAATTAGCAGTGGAAGTACGTAGGTTATTATTGGACTTACAAGTTTAGCAATATGCTTATTTGGCATCCATCCTGTAGGGATAAACAAAGCTGTTATTAAGCCCCATGCAACAAATACACCTATATTGGGTATAACCATTCCACTTAAAAATCTTCCGAACTTCTGAAAGGCTACTTTCAATTTTTTATCATCACTGCTTGTTTTATCATCTGTAAATATTTCCAAAAAATATCGCCTCCGTATGTATTGAAACATATTTATTTACTTCTAAAAGTTTTATATAATAAACAAATTTGATCTAAAGTTTTGTTGCTAATGCATTATATATGTCTTCTTTATCATCGGTAGTAAATAGTTCCTTCAACTTGCCATCATTATCCATTATAAATTCTGCTAGATTTGATAGAATGGAAATATGGCTATTATCCTTTCCTGCAATGCCCACAACTAAGTATACCTTTTCATCACTGTCGTAATCTATTCCATCAGGAAATTGAACTATACTTATGCCACTAGAAATAATGGATTTTCGACACTCATTTATCCCATGTGGGATTGCGATTCCCTCGCCTATATATGTATTTGTAAGTTTTTCTCGACTCATCATTCCTGTTATATATGCCGGCGCTACATAGCCGTTGTCTACTAGAATTTGTCCTGCTAGTCTAATAGCGCTCTCCTTATCACAACTTTTTTGACCAATAACAATGTTTTCCTGAGATAATATAGATTTAGTTGATTTCTTATTTTGTTTCCCTTTAAAAAAGTTCATGTTATTAACCTCCCTTTATTTTTAAATCATATTGATTTTTATATTCTAATTATTCTTAAGTACAACCTTATTATAGAATTAAAATATTTAAACTTCAATTCAAAGTAAACGCTATCATGACATCTAACCTAAGTGCCAAACTTGATAAACTATATTTGAAGTTAAAGCTAGAATTCTAAAAAACATCCATAGATTATGGAAATTCTATGGATGCTTTTGTAATAAATAATGATATTAAATTTTCTCTGATTCAAATGCTGCCCATGGAATATCAACCGCTTTTGCACCAGCATTTATGATATTATCAACATGTATTAGTAATGGAAAATCACTAAGTTTTACAACCCCTCTTTTAGCAAGGGCACGCACGCCACGTGCAGTACGAGTGGCAATAACTATAGATTCGAGAGTTACTCCTGCTAATTGCTTGATAGATTCTTCAATTGAAAAACCTTGTCCAAGTAAGGTTCCGACTTTACGAGTACGTCCACCAAAGACAGTTACATAAAGATCTCCAGCAGATAATATAATATTTTCTTCGCTACCACCGACTAACTTAAGGAGATGTATCATTTCCTTTACGCTCTGCCCAAAAAGTCCAGCCTGAGAATTATAATGTTCAGACCCTAAGCCATCACCTCCAATGGCAAGTCCAATAGCCAGGGACACACCAAGAGCATAAGCGTTTTTAAGGGCTACTGCACATTCAACGCCTACAACATCTGTAGATAGGCTGATATGATAGTAGGAAGTTTCAAATAAACTCTTAAGCATTCTAAGTGTTTCTATGTTATCGCCACAAAATGAAACAACAGAATTATCTTTGTCAGCAAGTTCATAGCTAGTACATGGACCCCCTATAGCATTAATAGAAAGTTTCTTATTTGCTGGAAGCTTGCTTGTAAAATACTGTGGATAAGTAATCATATTGCCATCTTTTTCATCAATCATACCTTTTGTTATAGAAAGAAGAGGAATATTATCAGGTATAATAGGCAATATATTGTCTGCAAACCAGTCAACTCCAAAACTACTAACCCCACAAATTACAACATCGGCTCCAACTAATGCTATTTTTACATCTTCGATTTGATAACACTCAATTCCTGTTTTAGGCAATTGACGTTTTAAGGTAGGATGAAAACCTGTAGTTTTTACCGTATCAATAACGGTTCTATCTAGAGGAGTACCAACTAGTCGTATTTTATTACCATTTTCAGTTGCTGGAAAAGATAGAGCAGATGCCATTTGACCAGCTCCAATAATTGTTATAATGCTCATAATGTTACCTCCCATATATTTTATTCATATTAAAAAAATGATTTGTTTGAATCTAAAAATTGATTCTTATGTAATTATTATTTTATCTAGAATATGTTTAAGTACGAGATTAGTATAGAATTAAAATATTTAAAATTCAATTAAAAGTAAACGCTATCATGGCATCTGCTATAAGTGCCAAACTAAAAAAGTCTTAGTATTTATAGATATTATTAGTCAGGTGTCACCCACATGGTAAGTGGTATCTTCAACAAATTTGGTAGGCGAGCCTTATCAAAATAGGTTAAAATAATCTTATAAATAATCATATAAAGAACCGGCTAAATTTAATAATGACGGTTCTTTTCTGTTTTTAAATAATATTTAAAGTAATTAAATATTTTATGCGAGGAGCTATGTTATTATTGGCATAATTAGGCAAATATATTATAAGTAACTTTTAGAATACGATTAACTATCTAACTTAATTTTAAGTGTCAAAAGGAATTTAGAGGTATGATTTTTGAGAGTATAGGATGAAACTCATTAACAAAACTACTTTAGAAGCATAAATTATATTAGTTTAAGAAAAGTTATAAAGATGGATGGAAAAAGCAATACTGCACTTAATTTATACAAAAGTGTGTAGTGAATTATTATAAGTATGACATTTAAAGGTTCTTTGAATTTAGTCTACTAAATTCTAAGTGTTAGTCATGCTGAAGGAGACCATGCAGAATTTGAAATAAAGAAATAGTGCCACCCACATGCCAAGTGATATATTTTAAATATATATGTAATTTATGGATTTAATAGTATAATTAAGTAAAATGCTATGGGGGAAGACGTATGAGTTTAATTGTTGGAATATTTTTTATAATATTTGGATTTAGCTTAATTAAGTATCCACCGGAAAGTAAAAATAGTGTGATGGGATATAAAACAACTTTGTCAATGAAAAATCAGGACACTTGGAATGTATCACAAAAACATAGTGGAGTTATTGCAATAATACTTGGTGTTATTAATGCTATTTTTGGAATTTGGTCATTTATTCAACCTATGGTCCTTAATAAGGATAGTATGCAATTATTATTATTATTGATAAGTGCTATAGTTATTTTTCTTATTGAAGAAATACATTTGTTGAAACTATTTCATATGGATGGAAGCAGAAGAAAATAGAATGATTCATAAGGGAGATTGCTGTGGAAAAAATTAAATTAATTTTATCTACAAAAGAGTATGGGAGTAAAGTTTTGGATTATAAAAGTGAATTTTAAATAAATGGTGATAGTTTGGATGGGTGCAGCAGAAATTCAAAAATTCAAAAATTATGATGAATGGTTTTCTCAGCTTTTAGATAATTTGAAAGAAGAAACTGTAAGAACTGGGTTTGTTCAAGCATCCACATACTTAGTAGTAAGAATTTGTGGTCAAAGGGTAATTGGTATGATAGACATACGTCACCTCTTAAATGACTATTTGTTTAAGTTTGGTGGACATATAGGATATAGTGTAAGAAAAACTGAACGCAGAAAAGGATACGCTAAAGAAATGCTTTCTTTGGCTCTGGAAAAATGCAAAGATATTAATATCGAAAAAGTTCTTGTTACTTGTGACAAAGAAAATATAGACGGTAAATGTATTCTAAAGAATTTAGATCTGCATGTAAATTAGGGTAGCATATATGGAATAATAGGTAGAATGGTGGGCTAAATGGCTTAAGAGAATTGGGATTAATTACTCTTATATTCATTATCATTGGATATTTTATTGCCCGATTATTAGTAAATCGGTTATCATAAGGAAAATAATTTATAAATATGCAGGAGTAAAGGTACTATTCAAATGAATAGTACCTTTATTTCTATTGTTTTATAGGAAGGTAAACACGTTCTATTTTTAAAAATCAAATCTATTCAAGATAAATTATTTTTATGGGCATAATATTTATTGAAGCAAATACCAATCTACATTATATAAAAATCACTAAAGAAAACAAAGGTTTATCAAAAGGTTTGTATGTCCTAAACATAAATTAGAAAGAAGGAATTTGGTGTGGGAATAGTGCCAGTAGTTGCATTCATAATTTCATTAATCGGTTGTATTTTACTTTCAATATTTAATAAGAAACTAAAATCAAAAGCAGTAACCATAATAGAATATATATTAATAATTATTACATTAATAGGGTTTATACTATTGTTTTTTTACTGAGTAACAATAGTATATTCTATTATTTAATTTATAATAAAGATTTAATATTCTCTTCTATTTTCTCTGGTTCATATGTTGGAGCAAATCTAGCAATAACTTTACCAGTTTTATCTATAAGAAATTTTGTGAAATTCCATTTGATATCAGCTTTAGTTGTATTAAATCCTAAACTTGATAGTTTAGTGTATAAACCTTCTGAGGCATCATCTTCAACAGCTGTAGGTGCTTCTTTTTTTAGGAATTTATACAGTTCATTTGTATTTTCACCATTTACATCTATTTTAGCAAAAGTTTTAAAAGTTGTACCATATGTTATCTTACAAAAATTAGAAATTTCTACATCGCTTCCTGGGGCTTGCTCAAAAAATTGATTGCTTGGGAAATCTAATATTTCAAATTTTTTCTTGCCATATTTGTCGTAAAGTTTTTGAAGTCCTTCATATTGTGGTGTAAAACCACATCCTGTAGCTGTATTAACTATTAATAGTACCTTCCCTTTATAATCTTCCATTGAAACCTCATTACCGTCTATAGTTTTTACTTTGTAATCATATATCATTTTAATTTCTCCTTTTATATTTATTTTTTTAAGTAACATGGTTTCTTTTTTTCATCTACGAAGGCTACAGCTGATAATGCTGCTATATTTCCCTCACCTGCTGATTTTATGTATTGGTAGGGTACACCAACAATATCTCCAGTGGCAAAAAAACCATCTAAGTTAGTCCTCATTTTTCTATCAACTTGTACATGGTTTTTATCCATCATGAGACCTGGAACTAATTGTACGGGTGAAACACTATCTCTTAAGATAAAAATTTCGTCTGTAATTATTTCACCATTTTCATAATATTGATATTTACAAAATTTAAATATTAATCTGTGGATAAAAAGCTTTTATAATTCAATTAAATATAATAAAAATTGTTTATGATGGTAGTTAATGGTTTTATGAACATGTTATTAGACAAAGTTATCCTCATTTCGTGGATAACTTTCAATAAATTGTGGATAAATTTTTAATTATCTGAAAATTAATTATCATATAAATTACTTTCTGAATATTTTTATAAAAGTAATATTTTTAATAGTCAGTGTAATTTAATTAATTTTTTATCTTAATAAAATCGTAAAAATAGACATAAATTTACATTTTATTGGACTATTACAAGTATGTTAAATTTTTTACAATTTCACCTTGAACTTTTAATGTTTTGAGGTTATAATGAGTTGCGCGATCGTAATATAGGGTTATTTGAATTACTATATATTATAAAAACACAAGTAAATCTTAAAATAATAATGAATAGAAACAGGAATGATATTACAGAATTAAGCTTAGTAGATAAATTTAAGCCTGTGGATAACTTTCCTATAAAATTGAATAAATTTTCATAAATATTGTATTATTATCATAATATGGTTTATTTATTGAAGGAATATATAAAGTTATCCTCTTTTAGTGGATAACTTTCTTGAATTTGTGGATAAATATTTAATTATACGAAAATATATTAAAATAGTAACAGAAAAATTTCTCCGCTGTGTATTAAATTTAAACTAAAAATAACAAATTTCATTAAGAAATCCGAATGTTTTACTCATATAAAAATCTGAAAATTCAAATTTTGGCGTCATTCCAAGGTTTCATAAATTTTAATTTCATATGCTAGTTTATGACAATTTTCTTATCCTATAATAAAGTTTTATTCTAGGAGTATACGGGTTCTCCTATGTGTCTTGCAAATTTACTTGAAACATGAAATTTTATTAAGAATTTCTTTATTTTTACTTGTTGAAAGTTCTCATTTTGTGATTTAAGGGAACATTATTTCTAGTAAGCTTCACATACATGCATTGAAATGAGACTTAAAACAATAAAGTTCATACTGCTACATAAGCTATAATCATTGAAGGGGAAGGTATGTAGGATAGTGACAGATAGTATATAATGAGTCTTACAGAATCTTAGTTTATGTAATGAGAAATTCACGTAAGATGCCTAGGAAGGGGATCTAGAACGTCTGAGACAGTATGCCTTATTAGTGCGTTAGGGAATTTTTCATGGAATAAACTTAGATTCCGTTAACAAATGCTCAACTATCCAAACGACCTATATGCTGAACCTTCATACGATACTTAGAATAGCACCGTATTATATCTACCTGACGAACCTTCATGGGTTACTTATTATACAGTTCATAATACAGTGCTTCTTTCCTATCGTCTTTAAATCTAAACTTTTCTCGAACAGCGATTACCTCATCTTGGGAGATATCAGCTATAACTAAACCTTCCTCCATATATAAGTTACCTATTATATTTCCTAGCGGATCTACAATCATAGAATCACCACTGTAGAATAATCCATTACCTTCCCCAACCCTGTTTATTCCAGCAATATAACATTGATTTTCTATTGCTCTTGCTTTTAGCAAAGTAATCCAATGTTCACGACGATCTATAGGCCAGTTAGCTGCAACGGTAATTAAGGTGGATGTTTTTGAAGCTATCTGAAATATTTCTGGAAATCGTAAATCATAGCAGATGAAAGGAGTTATGTTGAAATCAAAAGCATTAAAATGGTTTATTTCATTTCCATTTTCATAAAACTTTGTTTCAGCCCCATATGAAAATGGATGTATTTTAGCGTAATCCACAAGTTCTTCGCCTTGAGGTGAAACTACGTTGTACTTATTTTTGGAGTGTGACGTACTTTCTACATATCCAAAACCTATTGTTATATTATATTTAGTACTCATTTCCTTAAAAAATTTAATGGTTTCATTATTATCTTCTCCTATATATGAAGGATTCATAGAAAAACCCGTTAAAGTCATTTCGGGGAAAAGAATCATATCAACATTTTCAGAAACTGCCTGTTTTATAAATTGCTTCGCGGTAGATCTATTTGTAGCTTTTTCTTCAAAGACAATATCTAATTGAGCGAGTGCTAATTTCATATTATTGACCTCCTTTTTCATTTAGGTTACTATTTAAATTAAAAAATCAAAATGAATACACTTTACGCTAAATAATATATCGATTCCATAAACTGTGTTCCTCAAATTTATTGCATCATATAATACAATTTCGAATAACAATCTATATTTAATCATACCATAATAACCATAAATTAAGTATACTTACAATTTTTAAACACTTGTATTCCTTTATATATCCCTATTATAATTGCAATTAATATAGCAAAG